>TBL_comb47_HYPODRAFT_10000041_pt1 | contig 139816 bp, 161 predicted proteins | sample TroBogypolimnion_40_FD_10682 | JGI IMG/M metagenome (IMG submission 10682)
TTCAGGAGCCACAGGGTTAACCGGTGGAACCGGTCTTACCGGACTCACTGGAAATTCAGGAGCCACAGGATCCGTAGGTCTGACTGGTAATTCCGGTGGAACCGGTCTTACCGGACTCACAGGAAATAGTGGAGCCACAGGGTTAACCGGTGGAACCGGTCTTACCGGATTGACTGGAAATTCAGGAGCCACAGGAGCAACTGGGACTACTGGAACAGCGGGACCAACTAGTACTGTTACAGGAGCTACTGGACAAACAGGAGCTACTGGACAAACAGGAGCTACTGGAAATACAGGAACTGCTGGTTCGTTTACAATAGCAAATGGTGTATTATTAGGAAATAATACAGGTACTACTGGTGTACCTTATGGTATAACTTTAGGAACTAACTTATCATTTGCTGGTAGCGTATTAAACGCATCAGCAAGTGCTGGTATGACTAACCCAATGACAACATTGGGTGATATAATCTACGAGAATGCCACCCCAGCTGCTGCTAGATTAGCCGGTAATACAACTGGTAATACAACTCAAGTATTAACTTCTACTTCAGCAAGTGGTGTTGCTCAGGCTCCAGCTTGGTCTAGTTCATTATCGTTAACTGGAAGTATTACAACCGCTACCTCTTTAAATACAAATAGTGGTTTAAATATTACTCCTATTCCTCCACCAACAACTGGTTCAGTTGCTTTAATAACATCAGCTGGTAATCTTTCAGTTGGTCTTTATACTTGGTACGTTGCTTTTCAAAATGTTTCTGGTTATGTTACAACAGCTTATTTATTAGGACAATTAACAACTGATTCAACCCATAAACAAGTAACTGTTACAATTCCAGTTTCAACGGATTCTCGAACAACTGCCAGAACTATTTATAGAACACAAGTTAATGGAACCTATACAAATAGTTATATTTTAGCTACTGTAGCAGATAATACTACAACTACATATACCGATAATATTGCTGATTCTTCCTTGACTGTATTAGGGGGTTATTGGCAGGTTAATACTACCTCAAATTATATTACAATTGGTGGATCAAAAGCTATGACTCTTGATTCTAATTTAACTGCGTTTGGTATTGGTGCTGGTAATGCTATTAATGCTGCTTCTGGACAAAATACATTCATTGGTTATGAAACTGGATATTTTAATACAAGTGGTCAATCAAATACTTTTATCGGATATGAAGCTGGTCAATCAAATACAATAGGTGGAAATAATACTCATATTGGTTGTTTAGCTGGTTTTAATATTACTTCTGGCAGTAATAATATAAGTATGGGACTTTCCGCATTAGCTAATTGTGGAACCTCCTCATCTGGTAATATTGGTATTGGTTATTATGCAATTGGTAATGCTTCAACTGCGGCAATTAATAATAATACAGCGGTTGGATATTTAGCTGGCCAAAACTATGTTGCTAGTAATGGTACTTTCTATGGTGCAAATGCTGGTAAATATGAAACGTCAACTGCTAATCTTGTTATTATTGATAATCTAGATCGAACCAATCAAGCTGGTGGTGCTGCTAAATCTTTAATTTATGGCGTTACAAATGCTACTGCTACATCCAATACACTACAATTAGGTGGAACTGGTGTAGTTACTGTTAATGGTACAACAGTCTCAAGCAATTCTGGCAATGGAGCCTTGATAGTCGCTGGTGGTGTAGGTATTGGTGGAACTACAAACATTGGTGGTGCTCTCAATGCGGTAGGCCAGGTAGCCTTCACAAACTCAACAGCCTCCACAACAACTGGAACTGGTGCTTTGGTTGTATCTGGTGGTGTTGGTATTGCTGGAAGTTTAAATGTTGGTGGTGGTGGAACATTCAGTGGAAATGTTGCTGTTACTGGTGGTGCTGGTGGTGCTGGAACCATGTATTACAACTCTGGAACTGGCTTATCTTTATGTTCAAAATCAGGAACACTATATGATTGGTGTTTAATTAATGCTACAAATAGTGCTTACATTGCCTATGTTCCACAAGGGACAAACAATATAACAACTACAGGTAATATGGTTATTAGTGGCAATCTTACTGGAAATAATGTATATTCAAATAATAATTTCTATATCAACTCTACTGGTAGTGGTCTTAATTATGCTTTTGATAGTGTTGGTAAGACTATGACCATGAATTATGGTTCAGGTGGAACCACTAATTTTGGCACTTTCAATATCTATGATGGCAAAACAAGTGCTATTGCTTCTTTTGCTGGTGGAGGAAACATATTATTTAATAATAATACTATTGTTGCAAATGGTTACTTATTAGTGGGTGCTTCTGCTTTGGCTTCAAGTGCCTATATTTACACCAATGCTGTTGCTGGACAATACAAGGGTATATTGATGCAGACAGCAGGTAATTCAAGATGGAATGTATATTCAGATAATACCTCTGAATCAGGCTCGAATGCTGGTTCTGCTTTCAATGTTTCATCATATACAGATGCAGGTGTATATATTGATAACCCAATTCTAATTACAAGAGCATCTGGAGGCACCATTGCTTTTGGTGGTTCTACAGCAAGACCAGTTACAATGTCTGGTTCTTTAACTACAACTGGAGTAACTATACAAAACTCCACACTTACTCAGAGTGGAGGATATGCTAATTTAGGTGCCTATAATGCTGGTGGTATTTATCCTCCTACTGCTGGTGGTGCTTCTATTGGCTGGAACTTCACATCAGGTGGAGAGGTAGATTTCTGGAATGACTATGCTACAGGCCCAGGTGGAGCATCCTTTGCTTGGTATCAGAAAACTGGAGCCTCAACCAACACTCTTCTAGCCTCTCTCGGAACAACTGGAACTCTTACACTATCTAATGGATTATCAGCTACAAGTGGGATATTTAGCACTACTCTTTCAGTCACTGGAACTTCAACACATACTGGTCTTGGCACATTCAATAGTGGAATATCTTCTACCAGTGGTGTCTTTACCACAACTGTAAGTATCAATGGTGCTTCAAGTGTTTTAAGTGTAGGTGCTGCTTCTGGAACAGCACAATCAAGCTATCTGTATCTTCAAGGTGTTAATTCTACAACTTCTTACCCAACAATAAACATCAATGGGTCAGGTGCTTTTTATGCTGGCATTGGAATGGATGACATTACCACCTCCAATCTTCGCATTGGTGCGGCAAGTGCTGCTGGAGTTTGGGCAGTAACACCATCAGCTACAATGAAGGTTCACCTCAATTCCACCACTCCTTCCACAACAGCTTCAACTGGTGCCCTGGTGATTGATGGTGGTCTTGGTGTTGGAGGAGCATCTTTCCACACTGGCCTGGGAACTTTCAATGGTGGTCTATCTATTCCAGCCAATACTGGATTGACAATTGCTTCTGGTGCTCAGACAACTACAACTAATAATCTCTATGCCACTACATCACAGCTATATTGGAATGGCTACCAGATTTATACTACAAATAATATTAATACATCAACAGCAGCTACACAAGCTTTAGCGGCATATACAAGCACTCCAATTATTATAACTGGTGCTTTACCATCACTTCCAAATGCTACTTATCCAGTAAATACATATGTTTGCCAGATACAAACAATCACAGCAGGTTCTTGGAATATAGGAACTCAATATACAATTGTTTCACTTGGAACTACTGTCTGGGCAACTTATGGATTTATAGGAACCCCAGCAGTTGGTGCTACCTTTGTTGCCACAGGAGCTGGAACTGGAACTGGAACTGCCAAATCAGTTCTAATGTGGCAGAACCAGAACAACAGCACCTGGACCTCGGTTGGTACTGATGCCGCAATCTATGGACAGATTACTGCTGGTTCCATTTCTGCTGGTGCTATTGGTGCTTCTGCTCTGATGGCTAACCTGGTAACTTCCACTGTCATTCAATCTGGTGGTTCAGGTGGTCTCTATTCGGCCGGCATCATCAATGGAACTACTAACCAAGCACCACAAGGATTTAAGTTATCAGGAACTCCATATACAGCAAATTGTTTCAATGGATATACAACTGGAACTGTTGGTGGTGGTCCTACTCAACCTTCAGTGGTAGCAGAGTTTGGAGCAGGTATTTCAATTGCTGGTTATGATGTTTCTTCTTTGGCCTTATCTAGATTAGTCAATGGTGGATATACAATCTATACAACACCTGGAACATATACATGGATATGTCCACCAAATATTACATGGCTGGAAGTAATGCTTGTAGCTGGTGGTGGAGGTGGATGCTCCTCTACAGGTTATGGTGGTGGAGGTGGTGGAGGTTGTGGTAAGGCTCAGATTGCAGTAATACAAGGCTATAGCTACACCATTGTTGTAGGTGCAGGTGGAGTAGCATCAGGTAATGGTGGACCTTCTAGCTTTGCTTATGGTGCTACTGTCTATCTCTCAGCTACAGGTGGTTATGCTGGCCTAGTTGGTGGACCTGGAAATGGTGGAGGTGCTTCAGCACCCTATGCTGGAATGACAGCACCAAACATTACAGGCAATGGTCAGCCTGGATCAGCCTATGTAGGAATGCAATACACCTTAATTTCTGGTGGCTCTGGTGGCTCTGTAGGTGCATCCAATTATGGTGGATCATGTCAAGGCTTTCCAGGTGGTGTAGGTGCTGCCAATTATGGTGGAGGTGGAGCATCAGGAGCAGGTAAGGGTATGCCTTTTGGTGGAGGTGGTTCCTATGGTGGAGGTGGAGTAACCTTATCAGCTGGTTTAGCAGGTATTGCAGCATTAAGATGGTAATTAAGAAATAAATAAATGGAGATTAGACAATGGATTTAGCAACAGCACAAGCAGCATTAGAAGCAGCACAACAGAAACAATTAGATACTTGGAATGCTTATCAGACAGCACAACAAGATGTTAATGCTGCTCAAACAGAATTAACACAAGCACAGGCAGCATTAGTAGAACAGGTAACCAATGGAACAGCTGGACCATATTCAAGTATTGACCAGCTATTAAGAGCAGAAAGGTTTGCTGGAAAACAAGCGGCTATCCAGTATATCCAAGCCAATCCCACCACAGCTACCCAAGCTGGAGCCTTAGCAGTATGGACAACCGCAGGAATAGCAGCTACCACTTTTGCTACCCTTCTTGAAGACCCAGCTCTTCTCTGTCAAATCTATTCGGATAATCTCTATAAACTTGGGCTTGCTCCTGACAACTCCTGGGCATCTCTTCAAGCTTGGATTATTGCGACACCTGAAGCAGAAATAATGGCAGAATAAAATGAAGGTTCTGCTCAGACATTTTCAAATACTTCAACTACATTACTCAATCTTACTACTAGTTTGTATAATACTGCACCTGCTGCGTTTCGGGTGGCAGCAAGTGGTAAGTTTGTGATTTTACGGCCAAGCTCATATGAATTCAATTGGACGTTGATGACTAATAACACCAATTCTACTGCGTGTAATATGTCCACATATCTCTATAAAAATGCCGCCCTAATTGAAGCCGCTGTTTCATATAATGTAGCAAGTTTAAATGTTACGGTTGATGGTACTTATCAAGGAACTGCTATAGCTACAGACTATTACCAGATGTACGCCAACTACTCAGGTGGCACATATACAACCTCGGTATTTTTTGTAACAGATACGAAACATGCTATATTTTCAGTTCAAGAACTTCCTGGCTGGTAAGGAGAATAAATGCTTAACTACGCGCTTTGGGTAGACCATGGAGAGGGACCGATACAAAACCCAGACATTACTCAAGAACAATTTGATGCTGGTTTAATACAATTACAGCAAGATAATATTAATAATTTAAAAACTAGTATGACTACATATCACAAACAATTTGTAAGTGAGACAGAATTAATGTTTATTACAGTAGGCGCTTCAAAAGGTTTGCCTAAATGTACAGCAGTGTTTGAGTGGCTCTTACATATTTATACACAATATAATATGAGAATTGCAAAAGTAACTTATGTTTGGGATCAGGCATTACATGATTTTTCTAATTGTGGAAATATGCCTTATTCTCTTAAAGAATTAATAATAGAAGTAACTACCTCGTTAATACCAACTAAATCATAAGGATATAATAATGTCAACTATTCAAGATCTTCAAACAGCACTTACTACAGCTCAAACAGCATTTTCTAACGCGTCTGCTGCGTTAGATACAGCAAATACTACAAGATTAACAGCATTACAAGCAATGCAAGCTGCTCAAGCTGCTTATGATACTGCGGTTGCTCAGGGTATTCAATCCGGAACAGTTGGAACCATTTCTTCTGTAACTGCACTATTAGTAACTGAACGCAATGCTGGTATTCAAGGTGCTGCGACTTGTTTAAAAGCTAATCCATCTGCTACTGAGGCTGATGTTATGGCTGCTTGGGCTGCTTCTGGTACAGCGGCTACATCTTTACCAGCTTTATTACAGGACCCTACTTTATTATTCTCGCTATATTCACAAAATCTACATACTGCTGGGGCTATTCCTGATACTACCTGGGCCTCTGTAGCCGCCTGGATCGTAGCAACTCCTGTAGCACAAATCTTAGCTGATTAAATTTCTGGGGAAGTTCTTAGAGCTTCCTCTAATTGGTTCGGTTCCCATTTCTTAGCATATTGAAATGCTTGTTGGAGGAGCTTTGCCATATTTTTATCCCCTCTTGGAATTCCAATGTAAGGAAGTTTGGCATTACTAGTTAAAAAAGCATCTCTATTGGATCTTAATATTGCCACAGGACCACTAGCCATTAACTCTTTGATGGCAATTTGCATAGCAGGGGTTACTTGAGAGAACCACACCCATCCTAATTCAGACATTCCCTGTGTCACTAAAACATAGAACGTCTTATTGTTTCTAAAAACATAAGAAGTATCCGACAATTCAGAAATAAAACTAGGATCTCCCAGTTTTCCATTGATTATCTTGGCTGCTCTGGCCCATAGACTTTTCCCACCATGCCCCATATCTTTAGGATCCCCCTCTCGCCATTCAAAAGTTGAGTAAAATTCCCAATAATGACATACTTCATGAGCAATAATTCTTTCAAGAGTAGCCTCATCTTTTAAAGCATTTTTTTGAACTTTGATGAGTCCTTGAATTTGTTGATCATGGTGCCATTCGGAAAGCCCAGCCCAATCCGCAGAGGACTGATCCACTACCTGCATTTTTGGAGAAGGAATTTCTGATCCTCTTGGCAACATATTCAAATATTTACGAGCGATGCCTTCTAGATTTGCCATATATTCAACTCCATAAAAGACTCTCAAAATCAACTTCTTAATTCCTTATTGTAAGACAGGAGAGCAGTATGATAACTCCAATTTGTATTTCGATTTATGCTTTCGGAGTCCATGAATTGAGTTGTTAATTACATGAAGATTCTTCCTATTTATTAACTTCATAAGGAGTTTGCGTAAGCTATGTTGAAAAATTATTCTGATATTAAATGTCTTGTTAAAAATGAAGTTGATTCGATTAGAAAAAGGGATGGAGAATTAGCCAAAACTGCATATGTTGTAATGGAAGTTGCTCTTAGACTAAAAACATTGGCACCTTGGGATGGCTACGATTCCCATAAACCCATGGCCCAGAATCTTCGTCCTATTGTGGAGTCTGTGGTAACTGGAAAGGTGAATCCACTCCATGTTCCCCCCAAAGAGGATTTAGATATGGATGCGTTTTACATTTCTCCAAATGAGTATGATTCTTTGGAGGATACAATCGGAGATAAAAAAAGAGTGGGGAAGTCAGTAGATGCCCTCCCCCATGCTTGCCGTAAAGAGAAATTGAAGAAAAGATTAAAACAGGTAAGTTAACAAAAATTATTATTTATTTTAGTTATTAATTCTTTAAATTCCACAATAGTCAAATTTCCTTTCATCAAGTTAACTCTTGCCTCGCAAAGAACTAGATTATCTTTTTCGTAACCAATGTTAGAATTTAATCTATCAATTGATACCTTATTAGTTTCTCCCTTAGTAAAAACCATTGGCTCTTTGGTATAAAAACACAATCCTTTTTGATTTTCCCACATACTTTTTATGTAATCTTCATCAATGTTAAAGCTTAAATTTCTAAATCTGGCACCCTGCCTCGCTTGATTTAAAATTTGCTTGAAGGACAGTTCTTTTTCATATTTGAGATATTGTATCTTATGGTATTGAGATGCACAGGATTGGCATAAACAATGATGAAAATCCCAAGATTTTGCATTCTTATTAAATAGGCCCAAATCCTTCCACTCCTTACAGGTGCTACACTGCTTTTCTTCTTTTCCATCATTAAAGCGATGGGGATTAGTCACAATTCCCGGCCTTCTAACTGAAACCCCGTAATAGGCTAAAATAACTCTGAATGCTTGAGAGTCATCGTTTTTTACTCCTATAGCATTCACACATTTAATTAGCGGCTCTCCTTTTTGATATAGATCTAACGCAGTTTTAATTCTTCTATAATCATATCTCATGGCTGAATCCCACTTTCCCATAGCTAATAGATAGGCCACCCTCTCCACTAGAGATAAATCACCAGTTCTGACCCCTAAGACTAAATCTGCCTCAATTTTTAGTCCCTCTAATTCAGAAGAATGTGTGTCAATATTCTCTGCCCTATCAATTCTTATAATTCGTATTATTTTGCCTTCATTCTCTCTGATAATTTCCGCCTCATTAGGAAATCTCACATCTGGGATTAAAAGCCTCCTATTTTTTGTTAATTCTGGTCTGATTTGGTTAAGCCAGTAGTTTCTATCAACATTTCGTATATACTCTGATCCAACATACTGAAGTAGTTCTCTCGGGTTTCTCGCAATCATTTCATGGGCTGTTATTTCAAGTCCAGTCACCTTTTTTAAAGTTTCAAGATGGGTATCAATAACTATTGGAATAGAGAATAGTCTCTCCTTCCCTTCTAGAGTAAACACATCCTCTTTTGTTAAATTAAAAATCGTCATAACCAAATTTTTCAAAGAATCCGCAAAATGAACTATTCTAAAACTAGTTCCAACCTTCCCGCTACCCACTATTAGATTGGCGAAAGTGTCTTTCCCATGTTCTTTTAAACCTGTTATTCCATAGATTTCTTTTTTTCTTGTCTCATTTTTTCTATAGACCATGAAATCCCCTCATCATTAATTTCACATTCAGTTTATATTACTGTAATTTCTTTCTATTATTTCATCACTCCTATCTCAGAAAGAAAACGACTTGGGGAAACAAAAACGCTTCCCTTGTTAAAATACTCCACCATACCTGGAACACACAAAATTAATCTATTTTTTGCTCTAGTGCAAGCAACGTAAAAAACTCGCCTTTCCTCTTGAATTTCTTCTGGGGAACTACTGAATTTATGAGGTAAACTTCCCTCGTAAACCCCCGCCACATACACATTAGGCCATTCTAACCCCTTTGCCGCATGAATAGTTGAAATAGTGACCCTTCCTCCATCATCCTCATCTTTCTGATCCTGCATAGTTAATTGAAATACCACATCTTCTGTAGTCAATTGGTTCATGGTAGTCAGATTGACGATAACTTCTTTCAATCTTTCAAGATTAGCTAATTTCACTTCAACTTTATCCGGATCTTTTTTGTATTTGGTCTTGAGGATCTTTTCATAACCAGTCATTTTAATAATGAGATTAAGAACCGTAATCGGATCGTCCTTCGCACATAGGAGAGAATCAACTAGACTCAAATACATGCCAAATTTAATAGGATTTCCAACCATAGCCGCCCTTAGAAGATTTCCATCAAATTCCTCATCAGCTTTCTTCTTTACTTTTTCTAGAACAGCATCACCTACTCCTCTTTTGGGGATAGCAATGGAACGGAGCATGGCAAAATAGTCCTTTGGATTGACCATAATACGCATATAGGACAACATATCCTTAACTTCTTCAGTCTGCATCAATCCCATAGCCCCACGAACTATATAAGGAATACGATTCCTGACCAGTTCAGTTTCAATATCTCGGACTTGAGATCCAGCACGAACTAAGATGGCTGTATCCTTAAAAGATTCTTCCTCATCCTCATGCCTTCGTAAAATATCTTCAGACATGGAGTAGGCAATCTCTTTAGGTGTTCCAGCTACCCTTAAGAGAATATTGCCCTTCTCTCCTTGCTCTCCACGATATGATTTCATTTGAATTGGAACCACCTCAGTCATTAATCGTTGAGTTTTGTTAGCTAAAGCTACAACTTCAGGGACAGAGCGATGGTTCTTTTCCAACTTGTAAAGAGTTGGGACAATTCCACGCCATTCTTTTGTATAATTATAAAGAAGTTCAGGAGAACTCCCATTGAAGCTGTAAATAGAGTTACCCACCACTAACCCATCAGCTATGTAAGTGTGGTAATCTTCTACTTCAAGGGAATACACTAATCCCTCGTAATGTTCTACCGTCTTTCCGACAATAGGGGTAGATTTATTTCTTCCTTCTAATGGAATATCCATAATAACTGGAAAAATATTAGCTGTGGCAGTTTTAAACCATCCACGCCAAGAAGCCCCCTGCCCCAAAGTAACAATTGGGTAATCAAATAGTAGACCATGCTCCTCAAGACATTTTAAACCTCCACAGGGGTTCGCATGAGAAAATATTAATCTTATCTGTTCTTGTGTTTTGTTTCTGCAAGGCCCACATTCAAAAACAGATTCTGGGATACCGAATTTAACGGAATATGCTTCTTCCCACGCTTCTGCTTCTTGTCTAGTTTCACAAATACGAAGAATCCAACCTCTTTCAGCCTTTTCTTGAACCATTCTTGAGGTTAATCCATAAGAACCTCTACCACTTACTCCTGTGCTTCTTTTAAACACTGTTAATCCGATTCTGAATCCCATATCTGGTCGCCACATTAGATAAACGGCGTATTTTCCATGAGAATTTTTATTAAAGCGAACCCAATTCCAATGATTAGGGGTGCATTTAGTTACCCCTTCATCTGTACAAATAGAATATAATGGGCCAGAGTAGTATCGTTTACCAACTTCTATGCTCTTTCCTGCACTATAAGATATCTGATCATGTTTATTCCAACTGATAACCTTATCCTGGTTAGTTAAATCTTCTATATTTTTTTTAACTACTATTGCTCTTGCTTTTCCATTCCCCCCCCTATGTCCATTGAAAGTTGGATTAGTGACTACTTTTATCTTTGTTCCTGGGGGTTGACATTGACTCAAATCTCCTACGCAATAAAGATTCTTATTTGTAGGTCCAATCAATAGATTAATTAGCTCCCACTGGACTACAGATGTGTCCTGACTCTCATCCATAAGCACATGATGGAACATTTTTTGAAGATTATTACGCCATTTTTCATCTTCTCTCCCTCTTCTGGTGACAAGATGAAGCATATCATCAAAATCAACCACGCTTATTTTCTGTTTGTACTTCTCATAACCTGCCCACACGGAGAGTTCATCTGAGGATATCGCTCTTTGCCCCCCATAGGCCACCAGAGCCTTCTCATGGACTTCTTTGGTGTAGTCCACCTTGAAACCAATGCCTCGCGCCCTGTGGTATCCTATCTTCTCTAATAGATCCCATTCCTTGACTTCTTCAACTAAATTTTGTTCCTCAATGACCTTTTTTATGATTTGCTTCTGATTATAATCATCAATTGGAGTAATTTTTTCACTAAGCCCAAACCCCACAGGATTTCTACGAATAGCAGAGAGAGCAAGACTATGAATAGTTGTTACTCTTGGTCTTTCATGCTCCTCTCGTAGACTTAAACGGTCTACTAGCTCTCTTGCCGCCTTATTTGTAAAGGTTAAGGCCAGAAGTTTCTTAGGATTCTGCTCCTTAACATCCATAAGCCAAGCCAATCGTTGAGTTAATACGGTTGTTTTGCCACTTCCTGCCCCAGCCATGACTACCGCAGGATGGTCTAAAGGATGTTCAACTGCCAATTTTTGCTCTTCATTCAGGTTCACACTTCCCCCTATTTGTTGATACTCCTAAAAAATCTGAATTTTCAATTCCTTTGTGAAAGGGCTATCTTATGATTTCATTAGCTTCAGGCAAAATTCTTGGCCCAGGTGACTTAAATATTCTTATCAGGAACGAAGATGGCTCCCTGTTTGATCCGCACACTATATGTTATTCCATTTATTCTGTAGATGTTGAAACTAACGTTCAAACTCTTGTCACTCTCCCCGACTCTCAACCTCATAGAGATTCAGTTGGGGTCTATCATGTACATATGTCCATTCCTTCAATATGGGAGGGGAGATACAATTTAGTTTGGAAGATTGGCCGTTACTTTGATTCTCCATTTGATACTATTTATGAAGAATTTCAGGTGGTTAATTTTACCCCGGCTACTTCTTCCATTGAAGCCCCATCAGTTTTTCTCTCTCAAAAGCCAACCACATCTGCTAGATCCACTGTTTTAATTCAAATGACAAGAGAATTATTGTCAGATACCGATCCGGATAGAAATTATCATTTTAGACCTCCCACATCAGGAAAAGTAGTTGCCGGGTTTACTTCAAGGGCAGGGTTTATTTGGACAGATGCCACTATTAATCGTATGCTTCAATTAGCCTTGGCTCAAATGAACATGATAAATCCATTAAACGAATACTTCTATACTATTGATTCCGCTCCCGACTCCTGGGGGAAAATTGCTTGTCTCGGTGCCGCCGCTAAATGTCTTTCCGCTGAAGGTTGCCGTTGGGGTGCTGAGGAATTTAGTTATTCGTTGAATGGGGTTTCTTTGGATATTAATAAGGCTTCAACTTATATGGCTTTAGCAGAAGCATACAAGTCTGAATTTAATGAAATCGCCGCCCTTGCCGCAGCTAATAGACCGTATTCGGCTGGATTGAGACAGCAACGTTGGTTAATTTAACTTTGATGGAGGAAATATGAAATCCAATTTAATGAACAAAAGAGCTAAAAGATTTCCAACTGCTGACTATAAAAGACATCAAGTTCCACAACAATCTCAAGTTCCAGATCCCTCCTCTGCTGTGGATGTCCAGTCAATTTGGATGAAAATTCGTGAAGGTATCGCAAGGGTAAAGGGTTCTCAGAATTTTATGATTAAGCCGGGTTTGCCTCTGGCTAAATGTGATATTACCCAATTATCTGCGGAAGATCCTAAAGAAAAAGCTGCACTAACTTATTTGGCTAGAATGGTTCACCAATACCTCATTAAAACAAAAGGACTTGATGAAGAACAATTAAATGAGTTTCAAAGGGCCACTAACAAAAATTTGTTTCAAGCTATTACTAGTGTAGACGCCCCGGCTTCAAAACAGGCAAAATCGAAATTAATTCGTGCTGCAAGAAGGCATCGTTAGATAGAAGTATCGCAAAAAGCTGACTTTTGGATTCTTATCTGTAGAGTTTTTCTCTAAAGGAGTCCATATGGCTAAAATTGCTGCCGCCGACAATTCTGCAATGAACAGATTATACGCTCAAGAACTAAAGCAAGCTGGTATCAAGACCGCTAATGAAGAAGATAATGCTGATCCAGTTGCATTTGCCGACCACAAGAAGTATTTAGATACTCTTGAAGCTATTCTAAAGAGTGACAAGAAAGATTCTTTCTCTCAGGAAGAGCGCGATATTACTCTTGACTAAGGAAAAACCTAATGTCTTTTCCTTCCTCAAATGTTAATACTTCACTCCCATCAAAAAATAGGAACAAAGTAGCCACATTTACTCCTGGAGCTTTTATTATTCCAAGAGTAGGAGAACCTTTTCAAATTGTTTCATCAACTAATAGAAAAGAAGGTCGATTATACAAAATCGCTTACAAAAATGGGGATGTCAAGACTATTAAAGGCGACAGTTTAACCAACCTTGCTAAGAAGACTGCTGGAGAGATAAGATTAGCTAACTTATTTAAGTTTTTTTCTTATAATCAAGATTTTGATCTATATGTAGTCTCAGCTATTAAAGAACATGGGATGCCAGTAGATGAAAAAATGCATTGGAGCAAGTGGCTTGAATCTGTTTTCAAATCAACCGTTTCACAGGAGGAGAGAAGGGATGAAGCTATTCATAATATGCTTATTCATACTCTTTTTGAAATTGATATTTTAAAAAATTTTGATCCTTCTAGATTATCTGAAACAAATCAAGCCCTCCCACTTGCTCAACAAATTTCTTCTTATCTTAAAAATTATTTTTCTTACCAAAAATCTAAAATCGTTGCTTGGATTGATAGCACTTATGGAACAAGTGATGAACTTTTAATTATGGATGGTGGAACTCCGACCGAACCTGGAGAAGCCGCTCCTATTTTAGAACATGGAGAAATGGATGAAGATCAACAGAGTGTGATAAAACGAGCCGATTTAGAAAAATTTCGCACACTCTTCACTAAATGGATAACTAAATTATCAATGAGGGATACTTCAAGAGACAGGGTTCTTGCTTGCATGAATATTATTTTGGATTCCCCAGCCATGAAGTCTTCTCAACTTATTACAGAACTGGCTACTAATTTGGATATCTCAGAATATGCCGCTCAAAGAATTTTCCACAAAGCATTTCCTGGATTTGTCCAGAAATTTCTTCAAACACCAGAAGGAAAAATGCTGAATACAACCGAAGAATCCGGTCTTTTAAAACAGTCTAACATGGAGGAACCTATGCGTTCAAGACGAGCCGATACTACCCCTTACACTCAAACTGGGCTTTCATCTCCCAAGCCTCCCGTTACTTCAACTGGAAGGCCAACCCCAAACACGCCCCCTGCCCCCGGTGCTAAGGCTCCCACCCCTGCCCCTCCTGGACAGTCTAACTGCCCTAATTGTGGAACAGCAACAGCCCCTGGACAGCCTTGCCCAACTTGTGTTGATAATAATAAGAAAGTATCGGCTATGAAGAGAAAGAAAGCTGATGAAATTACCGATATGCCTGAAAAATTAAGTGATAATCCTTCAAGTAAAGATCCTGTTTCCTCCATGCCAGAAAAAGTTAATCCTTCTTTTAAGAAGACTCCATCTGCTAAAGATGTTGAACACACTACTCTTACTGTTGATAATGAACGCAAGATGGTTTCTATGCCTGGAGAACCTGAAGGTTCTAAGATTAAAGTCACTGCTAATAAATATGCTACCCTCCAGCGTATTGCTAACGAAGAACCTCAGGAACTCGGCCATGCTCTTAATGAAATCACCGCTGCTTTTGCTTCATTGAAAGAAGCATCTGAAGCTCTCACTGAAAATCTGAATCTAACCGCTTCTTCAGATGATGCTTCTTTATCAGAAAAAGTCGCCTCTCGTAAGAAGTATGCTGCTGCCCTTCGCCGTATTGCTGGTGAAAATCCAGAAGCTGTTGAAGAAGCCGTGCAAGAGCTATACCACAGTCTTGATGAAATTGCAGAAGCTGTTGAGAACCTTGCCTCTAATCTTGATATTGATCTCGGAGTAGAGAGTGACGAAGGCGAAGATGATTTGGTTGATTTTGAAGGCGGCGATGTCACCGACACTGCCGAAACTATGTTTGATGCGGGAGCCGAAACCTCAGAAGGTGAAAGTAGCGAAGAGGGTCTTGATGAATTTGATGAAGAAATCGGTGCGAATGCTTCTGATATTCTAGATGAGTATGAAGAAGAAAAAACCTCTTCCCGTAAACGTAAGAGAGCTTCCGCTGTTGTTTGTTCCACTCAATCTGGTGGACAATGGACTAAATACGAGGCTGCTGATGCTGATGAACTTGCTAAGTTTTGCAGACAGCACAGAGATTGTGCTTGGGATTTGAAAGACCCTAAATATGGAAAGATGTATGCTCCTGTATTTGTTTTAACTGAGAGTGGAGAGCCTGTAGCCGCTTATAGCAAGGTAGCTGGTGAAGAAATCTATATGGATACAGATAATATGGATGCTTCACAATCTTTTGGTGAAGAACTTGAAGAGCTTAAGGGCTGTCTTGGTGAATAACCATTAAAAATGTAGTATTAAAGGTGAAAACTTTTAAAAGTTTTCACCTTTTTTATTTTCCTACAGTATTATATTAAAGAATAAGATAATATTTACTTTTAGGGGTATAAAATGAGTCCTGAAAACTCTGCATATTTTGATAGTATAATTGCCGATAGATCCATGCTTCTAGACCCAGACGATTATCAAGGGGATCATACAGTATCTCTTGAAACTCAATCTGATATAATCGCCCAGGATATATCATCTTATATTTTTGACAATTTTAGAGATTTTTTACGTATATTGAAATTTTTAGCTCCTGAAGATCAAGAACTTCTACTCGGCTATTACCTTTTGTCCAAAACTCAATGGTCATTAGCTAGAGTCCACAATTCTACTCAAACACTTTGCAGCTTTAAATTACGTCTAGCAATCAAAAAAGTTGGAACTTACATGTTGCTTGGGGTTCCTACGATTGAAAAAATAAATTCTATTTTAGATCGATTAGGGCACACAAATTATAATGAGAATGTGAAATTAGCTGATTTAATTGACATGTACTCAAAAACTCGTAGCTTTAAGTTGGTCGCTGCTCACTTTAAAATTAAACGCCCAGATGTCCGAAGAGCTTTATCCGGCCTAGCTAAAGAGTTACTTGAACAAAAAGATATACCTATGTTGGCTCTCGGCGCTTTTGTATTTGGACTTATAGATAAAGCGTCTGCTCAAGGAAAAGGGCTGTCTTCTAGGGAGAAAGCCAAAATTTGTACAATTTATCGCCGCGATCCGCCTATTTTGGGGTCTTTTAGAGTTGATGTGACCGATAAAAATTTCGAGCATTTGTTAGTTACCAAGGCAAATTATTAAAAAATACGTAAAAACCCTCTTTTGCAACTTTCGATTTCTATGTTGAAGGGAAGTCCTATCCATGCAGTCTTATAACTCCGGTCCATTCGCTTATTATGTAGGTAAAATTAGACAAGCCAGTGATGAACCAACCCCATCCCCCTATTTTATTAAAAAAGCGGCGTCTATGGGGTTTACTCATGTAGCTGGAAACCTTTTTGAATGTCAAAGTAGCAAAGACTTATGGAAAGTCAAGGGGGGGAAGATCCTGCGCCTGACTGGCAAAGAAGTAGATAATAAGGAAACAGTAAAACCCGCTGATTTTAAGAATCCCTCTAAATTTTTAAGGGACATCTTATCCGAATTAGAATTTTAAAGAGAGATAATCATGGCAGATCAACCTAAACCTCAGTACTCCTCCTTACTAGACCAATTTCTTGATGATGTTGAACCCGATTTTGGGGATATAGGATTAAAGGGGCCTATGGATAGCGGAGAAGCATTTAAATCTCTCTCTAGGGACGAGGCAGATATGTCCTTCCTGGATGGCATTGCGGGTCATTCAAAGCATCAGACAGCCCTTGGACAAGTAACAGCAGGTTACACACCTCGTCAGTTAAACAATAAGATCGAAGATACGAATGATAATGCTCTCGGTGAAGCTTTTCAAACTATCACTAAAGCTGAGAAGACTGATTATCAAAAAAAGAGTTTATCAGACAAAGAAATTGAAACTCGTCTTCGTTTATTACTAAATCTCGGCTATACTCCTGAAAAAATTGCTGGTTATATGAAAAAACTAGCTGATTTAAACATAATGGACAACTCCCATACCTCAATGGGTGCAGATTTTGCCAAAACTTATTCCTCTGGTCTTGGAATGGCTTATATGGAACCAAATTTCTATATGAAGTCCTGTGATCAATCCTTTGAAAAAGTGAAGAAAGAAGGAAACTTGAGGGCTTTATCGGTTAAAAAAGTTGCTGCATGTAATGGTTGCAAGTATAATAATTGCGGTAGTTGCTCTCTGTATAGTAGACCTATCGTAGCTTCCTCCAAAGAACTAGAGCAAGTTATAAAAGCCGAACTAACAAGAAAAAATATTAAATGCGCCTCCCTTAAAGAAGGGCTGACAAAACTAGCTAGTGGGGGAGAAAAAATACACACTCCATCTATCACAGCTTCCCCTAATACTGGTGAAATCCGAACTGCTGGAGATAAGAATAAAATTATTAAAAAAGAAGCCACAGCCGAAGAAATTGGAGTTTCTCTTCAAGCTGGTATCCCTCTTAGTAAAGTTTTTAAATCCGCCGCCGCTGTTTATGGAAAAGGCCAAGTGGTTAATGCCGTGAAACGCTATATTGCTTCTCTTAAACAAAGTAAGGCCAAGGTTATCATCTCTTCTTTAGATTGTTCTTATTTAAAAGGAAAATTAGCCGCCAGTAACCCTATTATTGGGGCCAGCAAATGTGGTTCCTGTACTTATCGTGATTGTATGCATTGTGGCTTAACCGGTGGAACTCTTATTTCTTTTCCAGGTATGAACCGTGTAGCAACTAAGAAAATAGGAAATGAAGGAGAAGCTGTTGATGGTCAGCAGATGTTAAAAGAGTGGGAATTGGATGTTAAAGATGACACTCCTTTAGATATTAGAGAGCCAGAACAAGCCCCTACAGATGTGGAACTTAGCTCTTCTTCAAGGATTGACGTAGAATGAAAGAAACTGTAATCACTTTTGTTGATAGTAGCGAGAAGCCTCTCCCTGAAGAAGCCTCAACTCTCGCTAGTCTATCTATAAAAAGAATGACAGATATTCTGGATTTCATTAATGATCCTCAGAAACCTGTTTCTGACATTAGCAGAATGATTGCCGGGGAACTTGCTTCGGTCACTACTCAAATGGCTGAATTGAACCAAACAGATGGATATAAAATTAAATTTTTGTCAGAGCGTATCAAAGCTTTAAGAGAATTGTCAAAAACTTTAGCCGATAGCGAAACTCTCTCCAAAAAAGACATCTTAAATTTTGATGGACCAAAATTCCAATACGTTTTTCAAGAAATTATTGCATGTTTTAAGAAAGCAATGAAGGAAACCGGACTTCCAGAGACATCTGCAAATGAAGTTCTCAGAAATTTCCGTGATGTAATGGCAATGAAAGAAATAGATCTACGAAGGCAAACTGACAAAGTTGAATCTACTTTTGTAAAGAAGTAAGGGGAGTAATATGGGTAACGTTCAGAAATCATTCACTACTAAGGGCTTGGGAGTAATCCTCTCTAATGTCACCGCTGCGGTTATTGAAGCGGAAAAATTAGCTAAAAGCTCTAAAGAAATTCAAACTCTAGATATTCTTCGTCCAGGTCTTCGTCAAGACATTTACATCGGTAAAGTCTTAGTCGTTCCTCCTGCTGTTATGGATAATCAAGAGAAAGTTCCCCTTCCTTTATTCAAGGGGGCCATTCTGAATTTATTTGACGCTGAAGCTGCTTCTGCTTATGACTCTCACCGTCTTGCTGAATCAGAATTTGATCAACTTACCAATAAAGATTTTGTTGAGTTCAAGGATAAAGTTTTCAAAGACGAAGATGGAAAATACACTTGTATTGTTATGTTCCTTCCAGCTTGGGCAAATCCCCGCGATTTTATTGGTTTTAAATTTGAAAAAGAAATCAGTAAATTAGAACAACTTATTCGACATCTTGTTTTTAGTGCTTATTTTAATCCTTCGCTATCCGCTTTGTTTGAAACTTTGGAAGAAAGTGATTCAAAATTAGATGTTAAAAATTTACAACACGATCATTTTGGTCCAGTCTTTGATTTAATGAGCGCCTCTAATACTTACCCCATTCTTGGCAGAGTGGAGAAGAAGGCTTCAACTAAGAAAGCCTACCTTCGTTTTACCGCCTCAGAACTTGACGCTATCAAAAATGAACTTCTTTCTCCAGAAGAGCAAGCAGTAATTGATGAACTTGAAGATGTGGTAGAGAAAAAAGTTCATGTTGCTAAGAAAGCAGGAATGGGAGTGTGCGAGTCCTGCGCTGCCCCTACTGTTGATGGAAATCTTCTTTGTGAAGATTGTCAATCTAAAGAGAAACTATCACTAGAAGATACCGAAGATACTTCGATTGAAGCCTTGGCTCAATCCGTAGCTGATGAAGCAAAAGAAAAAATTAATGATAATTACCTATCTTCCTCTGATGATACCATGAGTTTGATAGAAGATGTTGATGCTGATATTTATGGAGAGTCTACTGATGAGGCTATTTATGAAATTATGGCCCTTAAATCAGTTCCTTATGATATTGCAGAGGCTGTGGCTGAAAGAGTCAAAGAACTTATTCAAGGTGGGATAGGGACAGGATTACATGATGAAAGTGGAGAGGATATTGATATCGGAACTATGGCCGATGATTCTCTCCCCCCTGATCTTCAAGCTGAATTAGACGAGTTGGATAAACAGAGTGGTTGGGAAAAACCAGTAATCAGTAGTAAAAGTAAACATTCCTTTATTGATTTCTTTACAAAATGTAAAGGTTGTGGGGCTTTAACAAGTGTTCCTCCTGGCACCATTGATGAAGACTTAGTTTTTTGTCCCCAATGTGATGGAGTTAGCAAAGATTTAGACGAACATCCATTTGAAGAAGAGGCAGGAATATTAGAAACCTGCCCAGGCTGTGAAACGACAGAAGCTTTTGTCGATGGAAAACTTGGCGGAAAGACTGTGGATAAGGACGATAATCATCTTGCTAGAAAAATTTATGATAAGTGTTTCAAAGGTAAGAAATCTGCTACCAATGAGCAAATTCAAAAAATTATGGGAGAAGAACTAGGCTATTCAGAATTTAAAAAAGCCATGTTTCATCTTTGGAGATTTGGATTTATTTTACCAGATATGGATAAAGAAGGTAAATTAGGTAAAGTTAATACATGGCTGACCTTTGACGCAGAAAAAGGCACTCCTAAAAATACTTATAATGGTAATAACTGGCCTTGGCCCGATCATGAAAAAACAAGTAACCGTAAAACTGCTTTTCAGGAATATTACGTTCATCCCGAAAATGGAAAATTCTTTGTTGTACATATTCACAATGGAACTATTGCAGAATTTGACACTAAAGAAGCTGCTGAGGCAGAAGAGTATCGTTTAAATAAATTACCAAAGGCAACAAGAATGGGTGGGCTAAAACAAGCAGACGGGACTATCTCTCATATTGATAGGGATTATGTCGAGCCTAAGCGAAAAGTTGAACCTCAGTCTAAAAGAGAATCAGAAAAAATTAAAGAAACAAAATATAACGAACCTGACCGAAAGACGGAACTTCCATCTAAAAAATTAGATAGTTCTGAGCCTGACCATTCCACTAAGCTCCCTACTCAAAGGACTGGTGGTTTGAAAAATTTTCGGAGGTTACTTCGACCAGGGCAAGTAAAAAATTCAGGTCGTAGACTTAAAGTAATGGATCGTGATGGGGTCTTTATTGTAAAATCCTTTAGGAATGAGTATTTGGCACTCACGGATGAAGGAGGGGAATGGGCTTGGGATTTAGCAGATGCTACTCGCTTTAATAGCTCTTATGAAGCAGAAGATGCTGCGATGGAGTATGGCGGTGAGGCCATTCCAGACCCTTCTTTTGAACAAAATTCAGAGGAACAAGAAATGGATAAGGGTTTTCTTAGAGGAATTGGCATTCAAGGTAAGAAGACCGCCGCTGGTTTTTCCTATGTAGAACAAGCTTTTGGAGATGGAATGAATAAAATTGATCCCTCCAATGATTCAACTGATGATATGCTTCTTAATGAATCTTCTAAAATTAAAGCTCCAGATTTAAAAATTAATCCTAAAAAAAGTCATTATAGAAAATTAGCTTTTGATTGGATGGCTCCTGATCAGGTTTTAAGAGATTTCTATCCTGAAATGAGAAATCAACTTCAAACTAATATGCATGATAAAGATGACTATCACCCAGTAAAACCTGATGAACAAGAACGAGAAGGAAGTGCTAATGATGACATTACACTAAATGACCACGAATCAAAAGAAAAACACACCTTGACTTCTCCAGGTTTGATATCAACTGAAGAGGGTGGAGCATCAGGCGCACCACTTCGCTCTGGGGAAAGAAATATCCGTGGTCCCTTTTTTACCGATCAATTTTACAAAATCCATGCTGATATTCCTGCTTCTTCTTTAGTTATTAAGTCTTCTTTGAATAAATTAGCAGCAGAAACAGATAAAGTGGCACTTGTTGAAACTTATCTCTCAAGTTTGGCTGCTGAGATTGCTTCTTCTTTACTCGCAGCATTTGTGGTAGAGCCAAAACTCAATTTTATTGACATTCCCACAGAAGGAAAAATTGATTTAAAATCCTCTCCGTCTGTATTTTTAAATCCAATGTTATCCCGCGATGTTCAAGATCCTATTGTTTCTCAGTTAGAGATGTTCTTTAATGGACTAAACGATAATGAGCTTACTGATGCTATTAACGCTGCGTGGGCGCAAAGTGCGGTATGGAAAGAAGATAACGCTAACGGCTTTTTATACGAAGTTTTCGTGAGAATAGAATCAGTTGATATTGATAACATGACAATATCTTATAAATTTGTTGCGAAGAAAAAGGAGAAATAATGCCAAATTTTAAAACCCCTGTTGCAGAATTTCTTTATAAATTAGAACCGGACGAAGAATGTGGAACTATAGATGGAATAGGATGGCATGGCCTATACCTAGGTGATTTAGGAGTAGAAGATCCAGAATTTTCTAATTTATCTCCCATAGATCAAGAACAATTAACCTCTAATGAAGCAGTTATCCTTTATGAAGCTGATGGACAAGTTGAGGCTGCTCTTTTTGATTCAGTGGAAGAAGCAGAAGATTTATGGGAAGATATTCAAGATGACGCCTCTAATGAAGGAATGGAAAAAGAAGGGGAGTATGCCCCAGATGACTTCTACCAAGAAAACCCCTATGATGATATAGAAAATCCAGGTAAGTTTTCAGAGACTCCTGAAGGTGAAGAAGAGGAAAAAGTCTATTAATAAAAATTTTATACTATAATTTTTTAAAAAATACTGAGTATTAGTTATAAGCGGGTTCAGTTAAGGCTGACCCGCTTAAAATTTCTTGCCACATTTTCTCAATTTCCAGGTATAATCAGGTGAGGTCTTTTCTGAAAGGAAGCCATGCGAGAAGCGAAAGAGAAATTCTCAGTGAACGATAGCTACTACCCTAGTATGAAGTCCATGAATAGTTGGGATATACCTTCTTACGAAGGTGATGTGTTTACCAGCAACGGGGATCACTTTGTTGGGGGAGATTCGTTCATTGTTCCTAATCCTTTTGAAGAAATGGAGCAACGTTACCCTAATTATGTTCGTAATTGGGTATGTCGCCGCCTTCAGAAGATGCCCTTTGACCCCATGGTTGAAGATTGGACATCTGAACTCAGTCTTTTTCTCCGCACTCTTCCCCCAACTTCCAAGATGAAGGCCAGGGGGTTCAAGGATGTTGTTGATGTCTATAATCCTTGGAGTAGTTTTGGTGCTTCTGCAAGGCGTTTCTTCGGTTACATCAATCGTTGTCTTGCTAACAAACACTTCACTATTAGCGTGAAGCAGAAGAAGGATGCCCTAAATGGGTTTTCCGTCATTCCGTTTAATGCTACCACTCATTCTAACAATCGAAATGACGATTTTCAGGTAGAAGAGAATAAGGAAGGCTCAACTTATGAAGGTTTCATTGTTGATCAGTCTTCGGTTGTGCAGGAAATGATGAAAGAAGAGCAGTCCAGCATTTACAAAGTGCTTTTCGTGGAACGCTTCTTGGATATGGTGGAGCAGGAACGTCCCGACCTTCTCCCTACCATTAACGTTATCATGAACGAGGGTAAGGTGGAAGACCCCGCTCAGTTCCAAAGAGATCGCCGTGCGCTTATTTCTCTAGGCAAGAACTACCTCAAGGGTTCATATGCGAATACAGATTGACCCTAACAATCCCGTAGCCATATTTGAAATGACTCCATGGGATATGGGTGGAACTGCTGATGTTGTTGATTTCATTACTGTCATTCAGCATGGCCCAGCTAAAATCAGTCAAAGTCTACTCAGTTATTGCGGGATTGCGAGTATTAACATCCAAGGGGCTAATCCTTTTCAGCCTAATACCAAACTAATTATGCAGTTTCGGGATAGGGCAGTAATGATGAAGTATTTAAAAGGAGAGGAGACAGGGGATAAGAGTCTTTACCCCGACTTGGCCCTAAAAATAAAGGAATTTCTGGATGAGCGAGATAAAGCGAAAGCCGGGGACGGAGGATGACCTAGATTGGTCAGTCGAAGAGGCTGAACGCCTGAGACAATACGATAAATCAGATATCTCCACTGAACGCTGGGAACGTGTTCGGTGGAGTATCGATTTTTGGGATATGACTTTAGCCCTGTTAGAAGATCACAAACTTTTAAGAAACCATAAAGGTAATAAAATTTCATGCCCGATTCATGGAGGGGTGGATGGGGACTCAGGCCCTAGTTTTACTTTTTATCCAGCCTCCAACTCAGCTTACTGCTTCGGCTGTGAGGCTCCAACCTCCAATCAATGCTATGATAACGTGAAATTGGTGTCTTTGATTTTTAATATTTCTAAACGAGAGGCCCTTATTTGGTTGGAGAAAAAATATAAACTCCCTCCACTTGAAACCCCAAGAATTTTTAGTCAGATAGATGAAGAAGGGGAAGAGGAAGACGAAGAGCGTGTGTCTTTGGACTTCGATGATCTTAGGGAGCCATTTCTATCTCTATCCTCAGTATTAGATAGTAACACCGATAGAGTTAAAGAGCTTCTTCGGATTTATTTTAAGGCAGAACACGAAAAAGACCCCCTTCCTTTAGCAAAAGTGCTTGGTAAGAACAGAATTGTCAAAATTTTAAATAAAAAGGTGGAAAGTGTCAGAAGATGAAGAAGTAGTTTCAGAAAATTTGTCAATAGTAGTCAAAAAAGCCAAAAAGCCAAAAGTTACAAAGACTCCAAAGGTTAAAAAGGACCTGAGGACTATCTTTAATGAACATATTGCTGTGTTAGATTTGGAATCTATCAAGCAACCATGGATGGCTCAGAAGAGTTTTAGACTAATTACTACAGCATCTGAACTAGAAGCCTGGGCTATTGCGGTTCTTGAAGATACTTCTAGGCATCATTCTTTTGAAGACCATACTTGTCCTGTAATAGCTGTAGATACTGAGACTGATGGCCTAGATACTAGAGTTGTTAATAATGAAGCTAATATTAAATTGGCTGGTATTTGCCTATCGGCTGATGGTATTGAAGGATTATACATTTCGGTCAATCATGAGGATGGAAATAATATTCCGGCAGAAGATTTGAGGCGTATTCTTCAAAATCTGTTTGATCAAAGCCATTTAATCTTTTTTAACGCCAAATATGATAGAGAAGTTTTAAGAATTACTCTCGGCATTGTTTTCAGGGACTTTCCCTACTTTGAAGATGTTCAAATTTTGAACTATCTTGAAGACCCCAAGGCTTCGGTTGATACCAGTGGGTCTGGTGGCCTTCAAATTGGTGGTTTGAAGGCTTTAACTAAGGCTAGATTGGGTTTTGAACAGATTGAATTGAGTCAAATTGCTAAAGTGAAGGCTTCCGTTTGGAATGAGGAGCTTCAAAAAAACACACAAAAGACCGTTTTGGCCCCCTTTACTTGGGTTCCTACCTATATTGCTCTTTGGTATGCTGCTGGTGATGCTATTACCACTTGGCTCTTGTGGTATCTCATAAAGGACAAGGCCAGAGCTATGAAGGCTGTTCACAGGCTTGACCATTTGTTAGTGGATACCTTGACCTGGATTGAGCGTCAGCGTGTCACAGTGGATGTAGAGAGGCTTAACGATACCATCTCATTCCATAAGAGTAAACTGAATAAGTTGACTGAGGAATTAGCGGCTTTATCAGGAATTGAGAATTTTAATCCAGGGTCTACTCCCCAGCTTCGTGAAGTTCTTTTTAATAAGAGAGGAATGACCCCAGTAGAATTTTCAGAGAAAACTCAAGAGGCTTCTACGGCCATCGGGGTACTTACGGAGCTTAAAAAACAGTATCCAGAAGACGAATTCCTTGATAAGTTGCTTGCTTTCAGAGAATATGCAGCCCTTCATCCTGAAAATTTGAAATATGAACCAAGGGACCACACCGCTCGTATTTATTTTAAACAAAACGTAGTTGCTGGTGGTCGTTTAGCCGCTGCTGGTGGTGAATTTGAAAAAGACGGTGGCTGTGGTCTTAATCCTCAGGCTATTAAGAAGGTTGGTGGGAATTGGTGGGTTAAAGGGAAACTTTTGACTAGTCAAGAGGTAACCGGAGATGAACCTCAGTTTAATGAGATTGATTTAGACCCTTCTTGCTTTAAAGATGGTAATAAAGCTCCAAATATTGAAGGAAATCACTTTGGAACTTACTTTGGTAAGCGTTATTGCCTAGTTCCTTCCTGTAATGTTTGTCAGGGTAATAAGACAAAGGTGGATGTAAATGAAGTTATCAATCTTCGTGGTCTTTTTATTGCTGAACCAGGATGGACTTATTTTACAACGGATTATTGTTTAGCTCCCTCTACTCGTCTTTTAACTCCTGATTTACGATGGGTTACGATTAGAGACTTGCAAGAAGGTGATGAACTAGTTGGTTTTGATGAATATCTTCCTCCAAAAGAACTTAATAAAAAAGGGAGAAGAAGGCTTAGAACTACTGTTATTGAGAAAAAAAAGATTGTAGTAAAAGATTGTTTAGAGATAAAAACAGATAAAGGGACTGTGATATGCTCCATTGATCATAGTTGGTTAGCTAAAGTGAGAGGTGGTGGCCCCAGATCAAACAGACTTCGCGGACTTTATGATTGGAGACAAGCGGATCAATTGAAAAGTGGAATGAAGATAGCCTATTTTTGTGATGTCTGGGAAGAAGATAAGTCTTGGGAGGCAGGTTATCTTAGTGGTGTATTTGATGGTGAAGGCTGGGTTAGTGGTCAGACAGTGGGATTTGGTCAAAATCCAGGTTTGGTCTTAGATAAAGTAGAATCATTACTTCTATCTAAGGGGTATAATGTTGTAAGGGACAGACCAAAAAGTTGTAAAGTAGATACTTTAAGATTTAATGGTGGAAGGATTGAAACCTTTAAGTTTTTAGGGAAAATTCGTCCTGAAAGAATTATTAAAAATGCAAAAAAGATTTGGGAAGGACAAACATATCAAAGTAAAACCGGGGTAGCCGCTACTATTTTATCTATTACCCCAGTTGGAAAACAAGAAGTAATAGCACTTCAGACTTCAACTCATACTTTTATCGCTGAGGGAATGCTCAGTCACAACTGCAACGTTGAAATGCGCGTGGCAGCTAATGTTTCAGGAGAACCACTATTTTTGGATGAATTTTTAAACGGGGAAGGGGATTTCCACTCTCTTACTGCTAGAGCTTTGTTTCCTGAATTTTCTGATCCTAACACAAGCAAAGGTAGGAAAAAACAACTTAGATCGTTATCTAAAATTATTAACTTTGCCCTCCTTTATGGTGGAACCGCATACACTATCTTTGAAAATATGGTAAAAGATGGTCATGAAATCACTTTTGAAGAGGCACAAACTCTAGTCAACAAATATTGGGAGTCTGTTCCGGTCTTTGCCGCATGGTGCGAAGGTAAACGTAATACTGCTAGAACTAAATTGATGTGTAAGACTCCCACAGGCCGAATTATTGGTTTTCATTCGGCCATGAAGCACTATAAAATTTCCATACCTAAGCCGGAACACAAAGAGTACTATTATAAATATAGAGAATTGAAGCGTTCTGTGGAAGTTTACAAAAAACAAGATATGAAAGATGAGGCTTTGGCCGCTGAAAGAGCCGCTAATGCTTTATACAGTAATCCTGAATCCGGCGTTAAAAATTATGGAGAGTATACTCGTTTCTTGGGTAAGGCAGAGCGTGTCTCCATTAATATTCCACTTCAAGGAACCGCTGGTGATTTAATGCGCTCTGCTTTGAATAAAATTCGTATTTGGGCCACAAATACCCCAGGTGTAGAGGATGTTTTTAAACTTCATTGCACAGTGCATGACGAAATTGACTTCTCTGTCAAGAATGAGTTTGCTCCTTACATCGTTCCTCGTTTGAACCGTTTTATGAAATTACGTCAGTTACACACAGCTAAAGAATGGAAAGTTCCTCTTGAAACTGATTGCGAGTATGGTCAAACTTGGGATATTGACTACCATTTGACTGGTGATAAAGACCACGAAGCCTCTGGATGGTACGATGTACCAGGTATGCAAACTTATATTCCTCAAGATTTTGACGAGAATTTAGTTAATAAGCTAGTTTCTTCACTTTTGGCCGAAAAAATTGAGAAAGTTACGGGTTGGTTGAAGGTAAACACTCACTCTAGGACACATAGTATCCTCTCATCTATTGAGAAAGCTAAAACCGAAGAGCTTATGAGGCGACATATTGTTACGATGTTCCAGCTTGATGAATTCTGGAGGATCGATGAGGATGAAGCAGGAGCATTAGAAGAGTCTGTTAAGGAATATGCTGACAGGAACAGATTTGAACTTCCTGAACATAAGGAAATCGCTATTAAACCCAAGCCTACAATGGAAAATCCTGACCATGTAGAAGTGGAACCTCCTTCATCTAATCCTGAGTGGTCAATCGTGGCTACCTATGATCAAATTGATAATAAAATTGAAGAGAAATTTAGAGAAAAAGAGGTAAAAATTGAAGTTGAGGTAAAAAAAGCTGAAGAAGAGTCTTTAGGGGAGGACGATTTATTTTATGAATCCCCCAAGAAAGCTATTTTAGCTCCGATTCCAGCCATAATTCCAAAAATTAAATCACTTACTGAAAGAGAACTTTCTGTTTTTATTGAGAAGCTAGGGATTGGCTCCGCTACAGTGGTTTTTGACTATCAAGGAACTATCATGAAGCTTGCTAATGTGAGTAAAATTCCCCCGGAGTATATTCAATGACAGTTATTATTTCTAGGGATAAGAACCATGTTCATTTAGGCAGAATATTAGCTGCCACTACTAAAAAAATTCAATTATTAGGGGAGTCTCAAAGAATTCTTACCGCATTTCTTCATAAACTTTCTCTTCTTGATGCTCACTATACAGATTGTCTCGAAATGGATTTCTCTAATGAAATTTTAGAAAAGATAGCAAAAGATAAACTCACCCTTCAGAAATTATCTATGGCCTCGGCTATGGTTCAACAAGTAACTTCTTCCCAATTACGTGAATCTATTTCGGATCTCAATGAACAGGATAAAGAACTTATAAAAGCTGAGAAGAATTATCAAAAACTTATAAAGAAAATGGAAAATGAAAAAAGGAATAACGTTCTCTCTCAAGCTGAAAAAGAAAAATTGACTTCCTAGTTCTTTTGTGAAGATGGATACCCATGGCTAATAGACGTAATAAACCTGCTCAATCACCCCCAACTCCCCCCTTTGCCGCTTTTTCTGCGGGGAGATACACCTCTTCCTCTAATGAAGATAGTGAATCGCCAGAAGTTAAAGAAAAAATAAGATTAGCGAGAATGGCTGGAAAAATGCAGAAAACTGCTGACTATTTTGCTGGCCCCACTAACGCTGGTGCTAATATCTCTGATAGTAATAATATTGGATATTACAGCTTTGAGTTCCCAGTGGACTCCTTGGAACTCCCCCAATCCAGGGCGCAGGAGCTTCGTTATTATCGTTTAGCTTATGATCGTGATCCCATTGTAGGTCGAGGTATTGATCTACATACTGAAATCCCCATGTCTAAAATTACTTTGGAACGCCCTAAATGCTCCTCCGAAGCTTTTGCTGATTATATTTTTGATTTTTACCAATCTCTTGTTACAAATTCTCGTTTATTTGAAACCCTTCTTCATGCTTCTAGAGAATATTGGACAATTGGAGAGGCTTTTCTTTACGTAGAGGATGATCCAGATATTGACCCTTCTCCTATGGCTGCTAAATTTGTTAATGGTAATAACAAGGACGATGAACGTAATGCTGGAGGGAGTACAGCCCTTCAAGAGTCCAATAATCCTTCATGGGGAACCAGTGATTTGGGAATTATGAAAATGCTGGATCCCAAACGTTCCTCTCTTATAGAAATTACCAAATTATCTTCTCTCATAGCTGGATTTTCAAAGAATAAATTTGAAGATCTGCCTTCTTTAAATCATGAAATTGCTAAAATTGCAAAGGTTGTAACCAGAAAATTAGCAGATGAGGGGGATCCTGCTGATGCAGGAGACAACCCTGGTGGTGGCGCAGATCCTGCTATTGCAGATGAAGGTGGTCCAGACGCCGAAGGCACAGATACATCTGATATGTCTTCTGGTGGTGATTTCAGTGGAGGTACTGGCGGCGGCGGCATCCTTCCACCTCCTCTCCCCATGGATGAATCTTCAGGTATGGGGGTTGACCAAGCTCCAGAAGATAAAGAAACTAGAGATTTAAAGCATTATTTAGAACTTCTGAAGAAAAAAAAGGATCTTCTAGAGGAATTAAAAGCAGTTCGTGAAGCTAGAGCTAACGATATTGAACTTTTTAAGCATCTTGTCAATAAGGAATACACTGGATTTGATAGAGTGCAACTTCTCCCACCAGAAAATGTAGAAATAAAGAAGTCTCAAGTATTCGGAGAGGACTCCACAGTCTTCTATCGTCCTCCTGAGGATCAAAAAGCAGCATATATTCAAGATCCCGATACTCCCGAAGAAGTTAGAGAGGCCCTACAATCAGAAGGTCTAATTCCATTAAATAATGATCCATTTAAGGGGTCATATTGCATTCATTTTGCTCGTAAAAAGGCTCCGTTTGAAGATCACGGTCGCTCCATTCTCCAACGTTGCATGAGAACCATTATTTATCGTGAAAAGCTTCGTCAGGTCCAGACCACTTTGGCTAGCCGTAATATGACTCCTAAAACTTTTATTGTAGCCCCAGGAATTAGTTCTAATGAGGTTATGGTTCTTCGTTCTCATGCTGATGAAGCTAAGTCGGATCCTGATTATACTATTGTTGTCAACTATGAAGCTCGTTGGGACGAAATTGGGTCAGAGGGTAGACTACTAGCTCTTGATACCGAATGGGTACACACAGCTAATGATCTTGCTATTGGACTTGGATTTTCTCCTGACATTTTAAATGGAGAGGGATTATACTCTGGCACTAAAATTCAACTGGAAATTTTAAGCACTACTTACGTTCAATACCGAGATCTTGTTTCTTATATTGTACAGGAACTAATTTTTAAGCCTATCGCAATGAAAAAAGGGTTTTATGAATTAGATAAATATGGTCGCCCTCGTTGGATTTACCCATCTGTGACTTTCGGACGTATGGCCCTTCGTAATTCGGGAGATACTTACCAGATGTTATTTGATATGTATTCTAAAGGCTCAATTCCTGTCTCTGTTATTCTGGAGCTTCTTGATGTTGATCCTGAATCTTGTAAAAAGCTTTTGGAGAATGATCTGTTCTCAGTTAATGACTCAAAATTCAATACTTTCCTTGAATCTCTTTACTCTTCCCTTGGAGCAGACGAGAAATTGAAGACCGAAACTAATCTTTTGGATAGAATTCGTAAAACTCTTGGCCTGAAGGAAAAAGAGGTAGAGGATAGCGAGATTGAAGGTTCTGGGGAAGGGATGTAATGCCAAAAAAGAAGTTTAGTAAAGACGCTAGGGAGTCTTTATTTAGTGGTTTAATTCAGGACCACATTACAGACTCTACTAATATAATGGACGCCTTGGAGTTTATTGAATCTCCACAGGGGCTTGGTATTCAATTATATCCAGTACAAAGAGTGCTTATAAAACTGATATTTGGCATTCCTATGGATAAAGACGAGAAGCTTGTTCCAGTATATGACATTTTTTGTGATGAACTACTATATAATTTGAAAGAAACAGAATATATTAAATATGTCCATGATCAAGGACGTATAAATTTAACCTCTTGGCAAGATGCCTCCCCTGACGGTTATAATGAAACTGTTGCTATTGTTGGGAGAAGAGGGGGAAAAGCTCTCGCCTTCAGGACACCTATTCCTACGCCTCATGGATTTAAAAATATTGAAGATTTGAAAGAAGGAGATTCTGTTTTCAGTCCAAGTGGTAAAGCTATAAAGGTGATACAAGCACATCAACCTTTTGTGGATAAAACTTACCGAGTAACTTTTGATGATAAAACTTCCGTAGTATGCCATGGGGGCCACTTATGGCATACTATGACTCGTACTGAAAGAAAGAATAACGCTAGAAGATGGCCCAAAAATGGTCCAAGGCCCTCTATGTGCAAAGAGGACTCTATAGGATCCGTTAAAACTACTTTAGAGATAAAAGACTCTTTATTTTATTCAAGGTCTGATGGAAAACAAGAAACAAATCACTCTATAGCACTTTCTAACCCAGTTGAGTTCAACTCCCAGCTACTCCCATTAGATCCTTATTTTTTGGGACTTTGGCTTGGGGATGGACATAGTGCCAATGTATCCATAACTACTATGGATGAAGAGATTAAGAACTACATTTATAAAATAGCTGAATCATATGGATTAGAGGTTACAATTAACTCTAATGGTTCTAAAGCCTCTGAATACTCTTTAACTTCTAAACAGCACGGCTCTAAAAAAGGAGAATGGGGAAACAGCCCTGATAGAAATATCCTTCTGTCTAAATTCAGAGAAATGGGAATCTTAAAGAATAAACACATTCCAGAAATTTACTTGATATCCTCCATTGATCAGCGATTAGCCTTACTCCAAGGATTGATGGACACAGATGGGGGGTGCCATAGAAGTCGATGTGAGTTTAATAATACTAATGAAAATATAGCAAGGGGCGTTTTCTATTTAGCCGCCTCTCTTGGTCTTAAGCCTTATTGGAATGAAAAAAGAGCAACTTATTACGGAAAAGATTGTGGAACATGTTACAGAGTTACCTGGACTTCTACTAAGCCGGTATTTAGATTAACAAGAAAATTGGCTGAACTTCAGACTACTTCAAAACCTTGTCAAAACAGAAGGTTCATCGTATCTGTAGAGCCAGAAAAAGAGCAAGAAGTTCGATGTATAACCGTTGATAGCCCAGATGGCTTGTTTCTATTCGGAGATAATTTCAATGTAACACATAATAGCGCCCTAGTTTCGGCAATTGCATCCTATAAGCTTTATCGTCTTTTGAATATTCGTTCCCCTCAGGACCATTATGGTTTGATTCCTGGATCTCCCATAGATTTTACTTTTATGGCCCAGGACACAGAAGGCTCCTCTCGTTTATTTGATAAAATGAAGGAAGACGTTAACCGTGCCCCTTTCTTTGCTCCCTATTTAAAAAATATGACCACAGAGGAAATGACTTTCGTTTCTGATGCTGACCGATATAAAAGAGATATCACTCCTTCAATTACCGTTGCCAGCTTGCCTTGTTTAGAAGAGAATGAATTAATATGGACTTCTAAAGGACTAACCCCAATTAAGGACACACAAATAGGGGATTTAGTGTGGGACATGAATGGAAATTTGAAAAAAGTTTTGAACAAAACTTACAATGAAGAAAGCCTATTGGCAGTTTCTACTCGTAATTTTAAGGGTGACCCCCTTCTTTTAACCCCTCAACACACTTGTATTTCAGTATCTAACAAAGAGGCTTTTGAAAAACTTCCATATTTATACAAATGGAATCTCGCTGGAAAAGGGCTTAAAGATTGCTTGAATAATAGCAAACGAGATGATACTAAGGGTATAGATATCACACTAACAGAGGATTATGCCAGCAAATTAGCTGAGGGGGACTATTTTCTATATCCCCAAATTTCTTTGAATCAAAGAGTGGCCTCTTCACTTGACAATACTCAAGCAAAGTCACCAGCCTATTTTCAAAAACATTTAGGAGGGAAGCTTTGTGAACATACTTCAGTTAGATGTAGCTCTGTTGAACTACCTGTGACAGTTGATTCATGCCGATTATATGGGTTATACATAGCTGAAGGCTCAACTATGGGGAAAGTAGGAAAATTTAAAAATTCAGTTAAGTGGACCTTCCATATAAATGAGCAAACCACTTATGCTGCGTTTATTCAACAAACTCTTCAAACGGAATTTGGACTGAACAGCACGTTAATCTTAACTCCTGAGTGTAATAGATGTGATGTATTCTGCTCCTCATCAGAATTAGCAAGAGGGCTGGCCTTCTGGTTTGGAGAAGGATGCGAAAATAAAGTTGTTCCCAATGAAGCTCTCTATTGGCCCATCGAATTACAAAAAGCGTTGATCCAAGGGTATTATGAAGGAGATGGGTGTGATAATAGGAGAATTGCTCCAACAGTATCAAAAAAACTAGCTTATTCTCTCTTCAATTTATTAATTCAGACTGGACAACGACCGTCAATTCTGTTTCGCCCAGGCTATATAACTAAATATAAACAAAAAGAAGTAATTCATAAGGATTCCTGGTATGTAGAAATTTGTAAACAAGATAACCATTGTAGATTTTTTCAAAAAGTTAAGGGAGTAAACTACTATTGGTCAAAGATAACGGCTATCACTCCTATTGAAAATAAACATCCTGTTGTTGATATTGAAGTAGAGGATACCCATTCTTTCTTAACTAAATTTGCAGTGGTTCACAATTGCACCACTAACAAAGTTCGTGGCCCTAGTTCATTCTTATTGGCATTAGACGAGTTCGCTTTCTATAGAAATCAAATTGGAGTTAACTCTGAAGCCATTTATAAAGCCGCTGCCCCCGCCACCATGCAGTTTAAGGCTGGAGGGACTAGAGGGGGGAAACGAGAATCCATGATTCTCATTATTACTTCTCCTAACGGTAAGATAGGTAAGTACTATGAACTTTACAGTTCCGCTATGAAAATGGGGAATGATTCTGACATTCTAGCTTTTCGATGCTCTACGGCAGAGATGAATCCTCGTTCTGATGTAGATTTCTTAAAAAAAGAACATAGAGAGAATCCCGATGTGTTCAAGGCTGAATATGGTGGAGAATTCCTAGAAGCGGCGGAATCTTATGTCAAACTATCTGTGTTTGAATCCTGTATTGATCAAGAAAGAAAAAATTTCTGTCAGTTTACTCCGGAAACTATAGGAGTAAAATATTTTTGGGGGTTGGATTTAGGTATGCAATATGACGGAACTGCTTTAGCTGTTTGTCATTGGCAACCTACTTTCGATTTGATTCCTGGAGCTACTTTAGTATATGATTTTATAGATAGAAAAATAGTAGGAGAAGAAGAGTATTCAAATGTTAAACAATTACCATTGGACGATATCTTACTATGGTTAAAACGCATGAACGGACTCCTACCTTGTTTTAAAGGGGCAACTGATCAACATGGTGGTTCTATGCTCGTTCAATTATTGGAGAAATATGGAATCAATGGGTTAGAATTAGTTCATTTAACTTCCGGTATAAATTCTCAGATGTATTTAACCCTTAAAGGATTGATGGAACAGAAAAAAGCATCATTTCCAGCAGAGAAGAAGTTTATTGATGAAATGAAATTGGTAGAAGCTCATTATGTTGGAAAATATCAAATAAAAGTTCAGGCCCCAGCAGAAAAAGATGCTCATGATGATCAGGCCGATGCTGTGGCTCTTGCTTCCTGGGTTGCTCAACAATGGGCTATGAACGAAGGGGCTAGAGAATTTGCAGATATCTTAAGTGGCATAGACCCTGCTAGACTGGCCCGAAATCATGGTCTTATGTCTTTGGGGTTTGATCCTAATATTAGTTCTATGGCGGAACTAAAATCACATGAAAGACAGCTTGGTATATTACAGAGATCAAATCTCAATTCCGTTGTTAATCCTTTTAGAAGAAGATGATAAGTGTATAAAAATCATTTTTTGATTCCTCTTTAGAGGAACATCTGATGAGTGAAGATCTAAGCAGACTAAACGATTTAAGGAGGGAGATCGCGGAAAAATTTGATAGTATTGAAAAACTTATCAGAAAAGGGGATGATGATAGCCTCAATGTCCTAACAGATATTAGTTACGCTTTAGCTAGTTTGGACGAAGCTGTCTCAAAATTAAGAGATAGAATAGGGTAAGGGGCGTAGCTATGTCAGGAGATTACAATAGAAGAACAATGGATTCTGGATTTTTACCTAGTCAATCTCCCATAAAAGATGATTTACAACAACTTTATGCCCGAAATGCTAGTCAGACAGAGGAAATTATTGAAACTCTCAGAGGTGTTAACGACACTCAGCTTATGATTTTGAGCGAGCTTCAAACACTAGAGCATTTAAGTACACGATCTGACGCCGCCACCGAAGTCTTAGATCTAGCTAGATTACATTTGGAAAAAATGGCTAAAATCATTTATTTATCAAACGGTTACAATGAGAAAGGGGACAAAGTTCCCGAAGGAGTTTTACGCTTTGAACGTTGGACTAATTTTTTTCTCCGCGCTTTTTGGAATTTTATCATTATAGGAGCTATTTCTTCTTTTTTCTATTTTTATACAGAAGGTCAAAAAGCAACTAGACTGGAACAATCCAAGGCCGAGATAGAGATACTTCAACAAATGGAAGAAAGATTAGCTAAAAGAGAACAAAAAATTACTGATCTTCTGGACCATAAACTTCAAAAAAATGAAACTCGTAAATAATAACTTTCCAACTCCTTTGTGAATGAGGTATTAAACTATGCCATTTAACCCAACTAAACTTGCCGAATCTGTTTGTGACATTGCTGGAATTTGCTCCACTGGTCCTCGCGCAGAAGCCACTCAATCTTTTGCTCAAAAAGCTCCCGCTGTAGACAATACTATGCCTAATCCCCTCAGCCCCATTATGGGTGATGAGGCGTTCTTCACCTATTTGATGCCTGGAGCCGTGTTTGAGGCCCACGATGGCTCTCAATGGCTTATTACAGCTTATGATTGGGATAGTAGAGTGGAGATTGAAAATCGCTGGTATCCTCGTCAGATTGCTAATGTAGGCCAAGCTGATATTCGCCGCTCTATCGCTATGTGGATAGAACCAGTTAATGTCCGTGTTCCTCCCCCAGTTTCTGCTGTGGAATACCAATAAAGAGGTATTCATGATAGAGCTTACAGGTGAGAACCTCTCGACATATCTTTTACGAGAAATAAAAGATATCGTCAATAGAAATCCACGCTTTAGAAGATTAGGTGGAGATGTTACGGTGTCCACTAATAATATGGTGGCCTGGGGTGATCTGCGTATTACTATTAGCCGAATCAATTCTTCAGGTAATAGATTAAGTCCTGACTATTTCATTTGTAATCAATATGGTCGAGCTTTATTAGCTAAGTTAGAAAATTATGACGGATTATTTATCGAATGGGTGCAAGAAATCCGAGATAATGGCTCCACCCTCCCTGCGTCCGGTGTTTATTACTTTAATATAGATGCAGTTAACGAAGGCACCAGAGACATTTTGTTAACTATTCAAAATTATCAATGGATAAGACAAACTCCCGAACTGGCTTCAGGTTCACTCGTATACTTTAATTCTAATATTGATGTTTCAACTGTAACACCGATAGATTCCACAGTTCAATATGTATACCAAGGTAATAATCTCGTTCTAACCAATTTCTATCCTAATTTTTTAGAACTTCAGGCCACCAATTCTAGTGGAATTTCAACCCCTTTAATCCCAATGACAGATTTCTGGTATCTAAGACAAAATTCAGATATAATCTGTCAATCAACTTTAGGAGGAGAGCAGATTATTGCCCTTCCAATATCAAATTGGGTTTCTATGTCTATTTCAGACCAAGATGGTTATGTTTTGAGAGAGAATATAGACTATATTATTTTCGGAAGTAGTATTCAAACTAGCCAATGGACTCCATCCGGTACAACTCTAACTTGTTCTTTTGTTGCCCCAGTTAGTCCAACTACTAATTTAGCGGTTAACCCAGAAAATTTAATTGCACCAAATCTACCTCCAGATGAGACTCCAACTCAAACCATTGTTTACTCCTCCCTTCTTAATAGATCTGCTGCTTCTGATTTCATTGTTTTACCAAATGGGGAAACATGGTTATCAACATTATTAGTCACTGGAGAGCGTTTCTATTGGGAATCCCGTGTAGATCTTGGTCAAACGCAACATAGAGCAAGAAAAATGGAGTCTAATCTAAATTTAATTCCAGGATTATCCATCGCTATTGGGGATCAAGTTTTTGTAGGAGATCAATGTGCTATTCTCGTTTCTCCTTACCAATCAGAAGTTTATGAGGTTTACGGCTCTAAAGATAATTTGACTTTTACTATAGAGGTCAAAGCTAATGATAGAATGACTGCTTCCGAAGTGTCAGAAATGATAAAAGGAGCATTTTTAATTCGTGATAGAGCTATTATGGAAGCAAATGGCCTGACTGTTTTTGAAATTTCTAGAGAAGCTAATTATGATTCGAGAGATGACTCAGGTACTGCCCCGTCAACTACTTACACTATGTCTGTCTCCGCTGCCGCTGATTGGGAACTTTACATCCCACTTGTGACTCGTATTTCTCAATTTGAAGTGGATGTAACCGAAACTACTCAGAGTGACTTTTTAGGAAAAATCACAACCACCCCCAGATTCAAAACTTTAGGGGCTACTCAATTTCTACCCAACTATTCTTAAAGGAGATTTTATGGCTATTAGAGAGTATAAGTGCCAAGATTGTAACTTGATCACTGAAAAAATTATTAACGCCTCTCAAGAAATAAAAGAGAGTATTTCTTGTCCTAAATGTAAAGGAAACGCCTCTTACCTTGAAATTCCAACTAGTATTTCCTTAGGAGTTTCTTCATTTTCCCAGGCTCCTCTTGATAATATCATTGGAAAAGATTCAGAAAGACGATGGGAAAATATTCATCGAAGACAAGAAATCCGAGATAAGGTAAGAAAAGAAAGCGGATCAGTAGGAATTTCTATGGTTGGTAGGGATCAGTTTGCTCCTCTAACTATCGAAGACAAAGAACGAAGATCAGAGTTGAATGAAATTTTACCCATTTCAGGGCATAAACAAACTTTTGATTCCTCTGATGATGCAAAGCTTATCAATCATAAGTGAAATAAAAACCGGATTTTCAATCCTACTTTTGAGAGAATTTTATTATCAGGGCTATTGAAACACTTTTAACCGACATCCAAGGGGAGATCTAACATGGCACTTTTTGACCAGTACACCGCACCAGGAGTTTACACCACAGAGATAGTTGCTAATCCTGGCACCACACTCCAAAGTGGTCTTAATATTCCAATCTTCATTGGAGAAGGTTCTGAGACATTCCTTATTCAAAACTCAGAACTCCATAGAGGGTCTAGTGCTTCCTCAGATGATGCGGTAGTTAGCGAAGACCTCTCAGCCCAGGTTACCGGTTCCACCGCTGTCTTCCAACTGGGTTACTGGCCCGTTGTCACTGGCAATAACACTGGAACCATCACTAATAATGTTCAGTATGTTACCGTTACTGATAATGGAGTTCCTGTTGTAGTGTCCTCTCTTAATGGTGCCACTGGTGTTGTGACCCTTCTAATTGCCCCTGCTGCTGGAGATCAACTTTCAGCTACTTACTATTTTAAGAGATCTGACACTCTATTTACTGACGTTCTTTCAGATCAAGTTCCTTCCTATGCTTCTCTCGCCATTCCTGCCAATAGCTTAACTACTGGAACAGCTTCTCCCTTGACATTAACTCTTGATCAACCTGGATATTTAGGAAATCAGGTGTCTATCGCTGTTACTGTTGCTACAAGTGGCTCTGGAGTTACTGATTATGCTGCCATCACTGGAAGTGGAACAGACGCGATTTCCATTGAGGCTAGAAATTCTGCTGATAACTCCATTCGTTCTTGGGCAGCAATCGCAGCCTTAATTTCCAACTTGGGGAATATCCCCACTTTGAATGCTGGGAATGTAACTGTTAAATCTCTAACCGCTGCCTATTCAAATACCCCTGCCTATTTCGTTACAGCCACCCTTATGACTGGTGGTGCCGGTCCTGCCTCAAATACCGTTTTTAAGGTTAATCATATTCCTATTGTTGATGGGACTAACGGTGGCGTAGTAACAAATAGCCCTACTCATGTTACTGCTTACGTAAACAATGTGAAAGTGTCTATTTCGGCTGTAAATGGTTTACAGGGATTGGTTACTTTGACTAATCCAGTGCCATCCGGAAATACTTTGTCTATTTCTTATTTCACTAATACCTACCAAGATACATATGACCTTCTCCCATCTACAAATGTTGTTGCAATAAACCAAGTTGGATTGGGACCAAACCGCGCTGATTTCATCAATGGTGTGGACTATGTTCTTGAAAATGTTTTGGATGGGAACGGCAATATTGTCCAACAGCAAATCCAGTGGGGAAATTCAGCCTCTACTACAGTCGCTACCTCTACTCCTGGTTATGTCCCATTTAACGCAACTGTTATCGCTACTACCTTAGTTGACGAACAGATGTTCCTTCAGGTGTGCAGCGCACCTACTCCTGCTCCTTTACCTCCTGGGCTAAACACCACTTTCGTTCTTCCTGATATGCCTACTGATGGATCCGGCCAAAATAAAGGTTTAGGACCCGCCACTGACGATCCTTCTCTAATTCAGGTTTATGTAGGAACTCCTTCTGTTCCTAATGATGAAGAATCGGCTCTAGCTAGCGCCCTAGCAAGTGGCCCTGTGACTGTGATTCAACTATCCGGAGCTACCCAGACCTTCAAACTTCTCATTCCACCTACTGCTGGACAAATGGTATTTGCTACTTATACTCGCAACACTATTCAGGAAGCCACTTATACTTTAACTGTTGACACTCCAGGTATCACTGGTGTTGGAACTTATAGTATTACTGACCAGTATAACAATGAGCTTCCTACATTTGCCTTTGATGACTCTGCTGCGGTCTTAAATGTCTCTGGAACACAAGTTTCAGACGGAAATTTCTATGTTTCTGGTATTATTTGGCCCTATCAGTCTAATGATGGTGGGGAATATTCTGATATGAAGGGTGTTCCCGGTGTAACAGCCCCTGGAGAACTCTTAATTAACTTTATTGCAGATCTAACCCCTGCCCATGTTGTGTCTTCTGGCGCACCCGCAACTGCTACAGTTGAAGGATTAGTCTTCACAGCTACTACACCTAGTAATGTCGCTAACAACATCACCATTAGTTTTGTTGCTGGGGTTGATGTTATTGACGCTGATGCCGTTACTGTTAATGGAAGTGCTATCACGGTAAACATTTCCGGACCTTCTTCAACTAGAACTAAAACAGGTATCTCAGGTCTTTTCACTTCTGGGATTAGCGTGACCATTGGACCCTATACTACGTCCATTACTTGTTCTTCTACCTCCGATTCTACTGTCGCTACTCCTGCTCCAGCGGTCAATTTTGCCGGGGGCAGCACTGGAGTAACTATCCCTGTTTCTCAAACATACACAGTAAATTATCTATCTTCTCCATTAGCTCCCCCCCAATATCTTGGGACTGGTTATTTGAATCAGACTTTCTCTTCCCCTGCTTTCGGATTAACTTTTACTCTCATTAATCCCGCTGATGCAATCACCATGGGCTTCGTGGACGCTCCTACTCCTGTTTACTACTATGCCGTTAATGACCAGATTGGTTTCATTATTTCAGCCTCAAGTTTCACTACCTCTGCTGAACCTCAAATTGCTATTCTTGGTCTTTGGACAACCGTTACAACCACTTATGGTATGAATCCTGGTGATACAGCTACCATCAGCACCCATAATAGAGCAGGAACAGAGCCTAATGTTGGAGACTACTACTATGTCTCTTACACTACTCAGAAAACCGCTGCGGATATGGCCCTTCAACTATTTACTAATCCTCAAGACGCTTACACCGCTTATGGCGATCCTACTCCTTTAAATAGACTTTCCTTAGCTGCAAGTTTATTTACTCAAAATGGAGGTCAGGTCTTCGGATGTATCCAAGTTCCTAAATTAGCTGGCTCCAATTTTGCCTCGTCTAATACTTACATTTCAGCTATCGCTTCATTAGCTTCCCCAATCCCAGGAACTAATAAGAAAGCTGATATGATTCAAGTTTTAACCACTAATCCAACAGTTATTCAGTATCTTAATCGTTTCTTAATTACTCAAGCAGCCCCCCGTAATAGTGGAGAAGCTGTTTCGGTTTACGGTTACGGTTTCAACGATACCCCGGATACCATGAGATCCTTGGCTACCAGCCTTGTTTCTGACAGAATGATTGGTATTGCAGTTCCAGGTGCTATTTTGACTGTTACTACAAATGGTGCTGCGGTTCAATACGCTGTTGACGGTTCATTCCTTGCCGCTGCAATGGCTGGAATGATGCTTAACCCTGCTATTGATGTTGCTACTACTCTAACTAAACAATCTATGATTGGTTTTAATAGCCTCATTACTCGCTACCCAGATCCTACTCAAGATTTGATGGCTGCTGCTGGTCTAACCTGCCTTTACGAAACCAGCGGTGCCCTCGTAGTTCGCCACTGGGTTACTACCGATAATACTTCAGTTCTCAAGCGTGAACCTACTTCTCGTTTGATCGTGGATGAGACTAGACAATTAGTTCGTGCCCAGCTTCAACAATTCATTGGTCGCAAACTTGTTCAATCTGCTCTAAACGCTGTGACTATCGTAGTGACCGCTACTCTGAATAGTTTAGTTGAGAACCAGATTCTTAACGCCTTTGCTGGATTATCTGTAACTCCAGATGCAAGCGATCCTACATTGCTTCATGTTGCTTTCTCAATTCAGCCAATATTCTCAATTCTATATATTGATGTTGAGATCACGGTTACGACTCAATTATAAGGAATAAGACTAGAGCGGGGAGTTACAAAATAACTCCCCGCCTTTACTTGAGGTAAAATATGCTGATTCACCCCTTAGTTCAACAACTAAATTCAATCGTTAGTGTCACTATGCAAGCTTCTTACACAGGAGATTCCACTGATGCCACTGATAAACAACGCATAGCAGCTTATGGAGATCCAAAAGTTAATCTTGGTGGTAATTATGTTGATCCGGCGTTAACATCTTTTACTTTTAATATGATGGCTAGTGAATATTGGAAGGGTATTACTTCTGAAATGGGTTTATGCACCGCTAGATTCATGACCCAACTCCCATCCCCTCAACATGGTCAACCAATACCTAAGCAGGGACCTCTAGATTGCATCACTTCTGATCCCGTCCATGCCGCTACAGTATGGGCTGCTGCGGTTCAGGCTGACTGTGGAACTACTATGGCTGCACTTAGAGCAGTAATTCCTCCTCAGCTTTCTACGCTACCTGATAGCCATGTTTAAAAGGCTCCAATAATGAGATCTAAGGCATTCAACAGACGAGCAATGCAGATGAGTGAGTGTAAGGATTGCAACACTCCAGGTAAGATTTGTGAATTGCATAATCCTCATATTGAAAACTTGGATATATCGACAAAAGGATCACCCGCTAAATTGGCTAATCCTAATGATGGAGAATCCGCTCCTTTTAAGGGTAAAGATACTGATTTACAAGTTGATACCATGGGATTTGATTTACAAGCAGCCGGTGAAACTCCCGGTGCTAAGATTCTTCAATATGTCAAAAATAAGAAAATTCAATTGCAACAATTATTGGCTGTGCGTGGTGAAAATGCTTTGCTTGGTAAAATCACTACGGATTTGAAAGAAACTGTTCCTGGTGCTGCTCAAATTAACACTTCTACACTTGCTGGTATCATTGTTAAATACTTAATTCAGTCCGAAGCTACCGCCCATCACCATAAAGCTCCCACCCCATTCAATGATAGTCAATTTTTACAAGAAATAGAGCCAGTTTTAGAAAGGAAACAAGCGAGTATGAAACCAGAAATTTATTGTCCTAACTGTGGGGAAGAAGCGACTTCAACTAAACCCGGATTTGTTTCCTGCTTAGAATGTAATTATAAAGGTCCCGATGAGATTGGTGGTGGAAAAGTGGCCCCCAGAATGAAAAATGTCAAGGCTTCAGATCTAAATGCTATGAAATTAGCAGAATTTGAAAAAGAAGCTGGTATTCTCAAAAATGTTTTGGTCAGTATGGGTATCGGAGCCTCCCTTCTTAGTGGCCTTGGTGGTTTAGCCACTATGGATGCTCACCAACAAAAAGCATACGCATCTCAAATTGAAGAAGCAGCTAAAACTAAAGCAGAAGAAAGAAATTCTCAAATAAAAAGTTACCTTAGTCATGTTGAGCGTACTCCAGAAGGAGTAGAAAAAGCCAAACAAGCACTAAATAAGGAACTATCTCGTATTAACGAACGAATTAATACGCTTAAATCTGCCCCTGTTAATGGTAATAAAGATTATTTCGGATATGCACTTAATAGTGCGTTGCTGTCTACTTGCAATGAACAGAAAGATTTAGTTACGGAGGAATTAATGCGTTTAGGTGATATTGATACGAACAATGTATCTGATAAGGTTTCAGCCCTCAATCTAGCCAAGGCTGAAATTAAAACAGCCCTTCAATTTACTGATGGAGGAAAGGAATTTGATAAACGTTTGAAAGAATATTTTTCTCAAGAAGAAAAAGAAACTGGAAAAACTCGCGCCGAGATAGCTGCTGAAACTAAAAAGCAGATAGAAGACTACCTTGCCACAAGAGATAAAGAGGACCCTAAGCAAGCTTCTTTGAAATTTGCCGCTGCTGGTGGTGCTAATGAAGAAGAGGAAGAGGAGCCAGAAGAGGAAGAATCCACTCTAAATTCTTCAGTTGTCTCTCTCCTTGAATCCTGTAAAACCGAATGGACAAATCTTGGCGAACCCGTTAATCCTGGAACATGGCCTAAGGAGATTGAACGTGCTGTTTTAGCCCTTAATGATTCAGTAATTAAAGCTATTGAATCTATTCAAGGCAAACTTGTTGAGGGTGAATATTATATCAAGAATGTAGATGAAGGTGTAGATGCTGCGGGTGGTGGTAGTGATGTTCCAGGTATGAGCGATTTGAATATTGCTCCTTCTGAGCCTGAAACTGAAGAGAAGCCTATTCCAGAACTTCAAACTCGTAATAATGAAAAAATGAGTAACCGTAAAGAAGCAGCTATTGAAGTAACTTCCACTGAAACCAAAAAGGCTCTTAAATTTGTTGAAGGTCTTCAAGATAGAGTTGCCGATATTTTCTTTGAATATAAGAAAACCGTAGAAACTGCTAACAATTCTGCTCTAGTTAAGTCGGGTGGAGAGGACATGGTTCGTCTAAAGAGTAAACTTTCCGAAATTGAAAAGGTTCTTGACAAACAATTTACAGTTCTAGAAACTGCGGAAGAAGCTATTGACGATAAAAAGAAGACTTCTGCTAAAAAGGAACTCCCAGATTTTATTAAAGAGAAGCAGGAAGAAGCTAAAGACAAAAAAGAAGAACCTAAAAAAGAAGAAAAAAAGTCGGGTTTATCTTGTAAGGCTTGCGGTGAACCCATTAAAATTGTAGGTGAATGCAAAAATTGTGATTCTAAAAAAGAGAAAACATCTTCTCTTTTCATGGGGTTAAGTTTAGTCGGAATAGAATAAGTAAAATCTAGAAATAGTATTTGTAATTATAAGACAGAGGAGTTTTTAAATATGGCTACCACAGATTACCTTTACCGTCAAGGGACTTCGGCTCAAACTAAGACAGTTATTAGCTCTAGGTTCAAGATTTTCACCCCTATCGTCCAGGTGGGGAAGTTTGTTAAAATGGGTGTCACCTCTAATTTCAGTATTAATGAAACTAGAAATGTGGATGCCGTGCGTGGACTTGGGTATGGCGACCAGATTGCCGAACTAGTCCCCGGCGTGACCCAGCCGATGACCTTGGCTGTGACTCGCCACGCTCTCTATCTTGCTAATATTATGCAGATGTTTGGTTATAAGGCTGGTGTTGCCGGTCTGGTCCGTTCTCTCAAGCATCACAAGTGGCCCTTTGATATTAAAACCGAGATTGTATTCTCCGAAGTCGCCTCCGAAGACCCCAATGTAGCCGATGGTAACCCTGCTGGAGCCATGAAAGCTGACGTTCCCAATGAAGGTGGCCTTAATAACTATGGTAATCCTGGAATTTATGCTGTCATCACTGTTTATGAAGGCTGCTGGATGAATAGTTACAGTTCAGCCTTCCAAGTTGAACAAGCTGCTGTGACTGAAGATTGTTCTATCACTGTTTCTGATATTTATGATGCTTCTGGCTCAGTCTACGGTGACTTTATTGACTCCGGTAACAATAAGTCTGATGCTACTGGTAGATCTCTCAGATTCTCTAGTAACCCAGCATTCTAATATAAATAAATCTTCGACTTTTAGGCCCCTTATTAGAGGGGCCTAAGTTTTATGAAGATAAAAGTCCAAACTAATTTATTAAAGCAAGCTGACACTCTCAATCATCAAATTGAAGATAGAGATATGTCTAGCGAGAGAGAGGATAGAACTCGCTACAACTATACTAATCCTCTCACCAATAAAAGAAATCAAGAAGATCAAATTCACCAAGCTCCTGATCCGGTTAAACCACATCCTAAAAAAGAACCGCTCTCTAAGAAAGACCAAAAATGGATGGGAGAAATGGGTGTTGGTATCGCATCTTCCTTATTAAAATCCTCAGAATTACATGCCACTATGACCGAACCTGAGTGTAAACCACCCAGAGATAAGAAATTAAAAACAGATGAGAAACCGGATGATGAAAGTTTGTCTGATTTAACTCCTCAAGAGAGATTAAGTAAGACCACTAAAACCAGAATGGCGGCTATTAAAACAGCCATACCTTTTAATTCTACTTTTGATATATTTGATCAGCATATGATAGTTAATATTCCAAAAGTAGCAAAACGATTAGATTTAACCCCTCAAAAAATTAACCAAATGGAAAACCAAATTTCAAAAGCATTAAATGTAAGGGCAAAATACTCTCACATCACTGTTACTCCAGCGTTTGAAGGTGTTTCTCTTGAATTTTTACTTGTGTGACCCTAATGCCATTTCATAAATCTGCTACTGCTACCCTTCAAGAACCACTCATCTCATTATCTCAATGGGAAAAGCTTCATCCATCTTCTTTTGGACACAAAACCGCTTCTTTTAGTAAGATCGCTGGGGATACTTCTCGTTTTATGCTCTCCCATTGCACTATTATGGCCTCTGTGATGACTGAAGAAGGATCCCAAGACTGGTTAATTAAGCCAGAATGTAGCCAATTTTGTAACCAAAATCACGATGCTTGGGAAAATTCCATTTTAAAAGACTCATATCGATCTTTTGTTGGTGCTTTTAACTTTTTAGAACATAATCAGAATACTAAGCAAGCTAAGGGACACATTATTGATGCAGTTCTTAGAAAAGTTCATCTTACCGCCGATGTTTGGGTCTATTTTGTTGATATTTTAGTCGCCACTGATTTAGCTCATAAAGATTTAGTCAAAAAGATTCGCAGTGGTGAAATTAAATATATGTCCATGGGTTGTGTGACTGATTTGGTCATCTGCTCTTATTGTGGGCAAAAAGTAAGAGAAGATGGTCAATATTGTAGTCATCTAAAATATAGTAAGGGTCAATTTTTACCCGATGATGACGGTGTAGCTCGTATTGTCTCTGAATTATGCGGTAGCAAAGAGCTTCCTAACGGTGGCGTTAAGTTCGTTGAAGCTTCATGGGTTGAAATCCCTGCATTTCCCGGTGCATCTTTGAGAGAGATTATTTCAAATGATTGGGAAGGGCCAAAAACTAAATTCACCAAAGATGCAAGTGATTTAAAATTAGCTAAAGCCGCATCAACACTCATTTTACCTGGACCATCTGCTTTAATGGCAGAAATTAATAATAAACTTAAATGGTAAAAACAGTAAAACTACAAAAATTCTGACTTTCTATATCTTAAAGGAAGTTCAGCCATTTCCCAAAACTAGGAGCTACTTAACATGAACAATAACAGTAAACCATCTCTCAGAGAACGTATCGCCGCTCTAAAGGCAGAAAAGTCAAAGAAGACTTCTTCTCGCTCTACTCAAGAAGCTAAAACTCGCGTTGCCGCTTCTTGGACTATTGCCAAGACTCTTCTCCCGACTGCTCCTAATGATGTTCAGTTTAAACTGGCTTCCTCCCTCCTTGGGAATACCACTCAAGCTCTAACAGCTATGCTACGTCAGACCGCTGTTAATGCTCATTATACTAAGCTAGCTGAGAAATTTGAGCAGATGCACAAAGTTGAACTTAATGAATTCATCGAAGATCCCTCTTTCTTAGAAAAGATGAAGGGGGAAGTCGAGAAAGAATTAAAGGGTGAACCTAAGAATGCCAAGCGTAAGAATGCCGGTGAAGGTAACGAGGAAGCCCTTGCTCCAGTAGAAGATAACGAAGAAATGAACAAAGCTCCAGAGGAAGAAGAGAATTTAGCTCCTGAAGGGGAAGAAGAAGTCGCTCCTGAAGGTGACGACCTTGGTATGGGAGATGACATGGGAGAAGCTGCCGGATCTCCTGCTGATGAAAAGAAAGAGGTTATTCAAGAGCAGATTCAAGCCGTTAAAGACGATGTGGATGCTCTTGAAGCTGAAATCTTGGAAGGTGAAGAGCTAGATTTCTCCGAAGTTTTCAACGAAAGCAATATGGACGATAAGGTTGATAATTTAGCTAATGAAGATGAGAATGAAGAAGGCGAAGAAGGAGAGGAAGATGACTATTTCTCCCCATCGGATGCTCAAGGGATGGAAGCTGGTATGGACGGAACTCCTGAAGTGACTGATTCCTCCTATTTCTCCCACGGTGCCGCAACTGCCTCCATGGATGCTCTTTTTGATGATACTAGAACCGCCGCAAAGGATAAAGTCTATGACCAGGGCGATATTTCTGACACTCTAATGGGTGGAGATGTAGCTGATGCTGAAGAAGATCATGCTGATGATATTCTTTATGACACTCTTAAGGGACTCAAGATTCTTCCTTTCAATGAAGGTGGTTACAAGCGCGATTCAGAGCCTAAATTTGAAGAGCCTAAGAAGACCGCCAAGGCTGCTTCTCAGGCTGGTAGAACTCCTGCTCCTGAGAGTAAGAAGCGCCCCATTCGCTCACTTGGTAATGTAAAGACCTCATCTGCTGAGAGAAGCAAGGAACAGTCCATGTTGGCTTCCTTAGTTTTCCCTGATGACGAAGGTTTTTAATAGTTGATATTTAAACAGTAAGAAATGGCGTTAGAACTAAGCCCCAGGAATAAAATCCTGGGGCTTTTGATTTACAATATACTACCATAAATCTTTAAAAATCAAGTATAATAATATAAGAGGTGTTAAATGGCTAGACCTTTAGGTGAATTTCCATTTGAATTTGACAGCAGAGCGGGTATTTACGGCCTTTTTTGTAAATAAAGATGACGTTAGATTGGCATCTGGTGAGCTTAAACTAGGTAGACCAAAAAATAAAAAATATAAGTAATCATTTTTTCAACTTTACACTCCTTACTATAGAAGAGGTAATTCACTCATACTTCTGTGATCTCGTCAACGTGACTGATCCGTGAGTTGAGCTACCAAAAAACTAAATGTAAGGAGGAATATAAATTGTTCCTAGAATTACAATATTACGGACAGAATGACGGAACTACCGTCCCTGCCATCACTATGACTGGTGACCCCGGTGTAGATAATGCGGCTTTAACTTCCGCTGGTTATCTTTCTGGTCGCATCATGTCAGTCTCTAACTTCTCCACAGCTACTGCTGCTACGGGACTCGTTGTTGTCCCTTGTGACGGGTCACTACCCCTTCACTCAGCCTCTGTGCCTAGCTCCCACCTAGCTCCTACTGCTGCCGTTCCTTATGGCACTCTGCTTCTAGGTGCTGGTCAGTTCTCAAGCTCCATTACTCCCTCCGGTTCCGGCAGAACCCCTGTGGTCCGTGCTTTCGCCAAGTTCAACGTCCCTTCCGGTGCCTTCGTTGCTACTGATACTTTCGTAGTTGGTCAGTATCTTTACTGCGCTGGTGGTGCTAACGCTGGTCAGTATACCATTACTCCTGGTACCGCTGCAACCGCTGGTGCCATCCCCGTTGGTATTTGCACTCACGTTCCTACCCAGGCCAATGAGCCTTGGGTTGGCGTTGCTTCGTTGTTATAAGATAGAGGAGATAAACACATGGCTAATCTATCCCGCACCCAAGCTCAGACCGCTCAGTTAGGTCAGATCCTTAAGACCGCTGCTGGTCGCCAGAAACTAGCTACTGCTCTAGGCCCCAGCCTTCGCCGTAGACGCGATTACATGAGTATCGCTCGTAAAGCACTCATGGTCGAAACCCTTCCCGATGGCGCTCTACCCATCTACGACAAGGAATTTGACGAAACCGGACGCTCCTTCGTGGAAGCCTTCGTAGTTGGTGAACAGGGCGGCGATATCGTGAAGTTGGTTAATCCTCTTCGTGTTACCGTTCCTACCTTTGAAATCACCGCTAACCCAATGATTCCTATCACTCAGATCAAGGAACGCAGATTCGATATCGTTTCTCGCGCCCTCAATCTAGCCAAGGCTGAAATTGGAGCCACTGAAGATGCTTACATCTTCTCCCTCTTTGACAATATTGCCACCGCTGCCACTGGTAAATCCCCCGATGATCCTGTCTATAACGTTACTCTCGCTGGAGCCTCTGGTGCTGGTGTTGATGTTAACGATCTAGCTGATTGTTTCGGTCAGGTTCAGCGTCACGATCTAAGTGTTGCCTACCTTTTCATGAATCCTCGTAACTATACAGATATCCTTAAGTGGACTGATACTACCGTTGATCGTGAAACTCAGCGCCACTTACTCAAGACTGGTATCATGGGTTACCTTTGGGGAGCCACCATTCTCCAATCCAGAAAGGTTACTTACGGAAATGTCTACATTCTAGCTGACGCCGAGTTCCTTGGTGTTATTCCTGAACGTGTGCCTCTTACCGTTCTCTCTGCTGACCGCCCCGACCTTCGCCAGATTGGATTCTCAATCTTTGAAATCGCCGGATTCTTGGTCTTCAACCCCTCTGGTGTTCAGGTCTTCAACCCCTCCGTTGCCTAACTACCAACTTATCATAACTGAATAAAAAATTGGCCCCTTAAAATGGGGCCAATTTTTTATTTTAGATAACTAGTTTTCTTTCCTGACTTTGAGTAATATACTGTATGGGGGTTCTATGCATCAACAAAGAGAGTATGTAGCTAATACTTCTGTAAATTTTTCCGATTTTCGCTTTTTTGTGAAACCAGGGGATTTGTGTCGCCATCTTGAAGATACAGGAGATTTCATTATTTTTCGTAATGGAGCTTTATTAGCTAAATTGAGAATATCTACTATGGCTTTGAGAAATATGATGACTCCAGAGACAAAATTTTTTACTGAGATTAAATCCATCTCTGTCTCAGATCTTCCTAAATTAACTGAACCAGAGTCAGGCCCCCACATTGTTGTTATTGAAGAAGAGGCGGAAAAAGAGGAAGTTATTGTTATTAATGATTCAATTCCCCCTATTAAAGACGAAATAGTTAGCATCACCAATGACACTCCCCTTCTTGATGAACAGCTTGAAGAAGAAGTGGACGAAGAATCCACAGATGAAGCCGGAACTGTCACTATCGTTAAGAAGAAACGTAAAAAGTAACTTTTCCTTACATTAATGAGGCGAAGTTCATGGCTGATCGTATTTGGGTATCAATTCCACTATCAAAATTATCAAAATTGCATTATAAGATTGCCATTTCTATTAAGGATCTGGTTAGTCAGAGCAATGAATTTAGCAAAAAATACGTGGGAGGTTGCGTCCCTTCTCTTATTAAATCAAACCCTAAAAAATTGTTCATGCAGTACAAAGTCGTATGCTCCAAAGCTGATTCTGATCCCCAAGGGCATGAAGTTCGTATTCAATTTGATTTATCAAAAGTGACTACTACATCCAATTTGAACAATTTAGATGTCAGATGTTCCTGTTCCTGCCCTGCTTATCTCTATTGGGGGGCACAATGGAATAGCCATCAGGTTGATGCATTAGAAGGCCCCCCAAGACCTCTCTTACAAGCCCCTACAGAGCAATTAGACAAACGCAATGGGTATATGGTCTGCAAACATATTCATGTCGTAGCGAAGCGTATAGCCCCTTCTGTGATGAATATTCTAAACAGAATGAAAGAAAAACTTATTCTTGAAAAGATTCATCAAGACCAAAAAGATGAAGCTGAGAGAAAAATGCAGGAAGTTAAGAAAGTGGAGAAAACGATTGCTCCAGCCAAACCCGAACTTAAAAAGAAACCTTCCGTTGAGCATAAGGATTTGGGTATGTCTAATGCCCCTAGTCGCTCTCGTCCAGGAGTGCTGAAATAATGATTTCCAATCTAATGGTTTTAGACAGCAGCCTAAATAATAGCCGAGATTTGACTTGGAATGATGATCCTGACCCTAAAGTCATTGGATACAATGTCTATCGTGCTTTTGATGCTCCTGTAAATTGGAAACTTTTGAATCCGTCTTTTCCTACTCCGGGTCATTTCTATAGAGATGAAACAACTTTAACCCCTATGAAATACACGCTTCAGGATAAAGATTGGATTAGCCTTGGATCTAATGGACAATGGATTTTCAAACTCCCAGAAGCGCCCATTTGGTCCTCCATTTTAAAGGGTAGAAGTATAGTTTCTAATCATCCAGATGATATAACTCTGACTATAAACGGGGAGTATTTAAGGGTTGGAAAAGTTGATGGTCAAGATGGCTTAGTAACCCTAACAAATTTTAATACTTTATACACCGATGCTAAAACTTGGACTGAACCTTCAAATCCTTTTGTTAATAGTCCTAATGTACCTTTGTCAGAACTTGGTATTGAAGCAGTAGTCATTTATAAAAGATTGACAAACTATGTTGATATTTCTATTACTGGAATTAGAACTTATTACAGTGTTGTTCCAGTTTTTGAAGGTGGAAAAATAGCACATAATCCTGGTATCCCAGAATCACTATCAAATTCTCAAGAAGTTGATTCCCTGGATTTTATGTACGCTGAAATGGTTAGACGTAATGCTTGGATATTTGAGCAAGTAGGGGAACCTGCATTGCTTATGATTAGGAAAACTAAAGGTATCCCTTGCGCTTGCACAGTAGCTAACGGAGAACCTAGAACCGGCTGTAATGCTTGTTACGAAACTGGTATTATCGGAGGCTATTATGGACCTTTTGATTTGTTATTTATTGATCCAGATACCGCTGCCGTTAGAACTTTAGATGAGGGTGGCGCAAAAGTGGAACGTTCTGCTAGATCATATTTGGGAAGAAATCCAATAATTTCCTCTGGAGATTTAATTGTGAGAAGGAACGGTGATCGGATGGTCATTCATAATGTTGTTTACAAAAGTCCCAGAGGTGTTTTACTTCAGCAAGATTTTGATTCAGAATTACTACAGAGAAAAGATACTCGCTATAGAATTCCATTAAGTCAAAATACTCCTCAGTTTCCCCCTGTGCTTTATGATCCTCGTTTTGAACCGGCGAATCCTCATGAAGAGCCGGTTACTAATCCTCTCGCTGATCCTACTAAAGTTTGGGAGAATCCTATTGTTCCAAAAGGCCGCACTATTACGTTTGGAAACATCCAGTCTTAAGGTATATTATGAAGCAAGCTTATGTTAGTGAAAAATTTGGTATAGTTACATTATCCATTATTCGTGATAATCGACCTTCTATGCAAATTTCTATCGATATGGGTTTTACGCCAGTTTTTGCGATAAATCTGCCTTTTCCAGAAGATGAAATTCACAATTCAGATATTATATTCAATCAGGGTATTGGAATTCTCCTAGAACAAATTCATTTATTTTTGAATGATAGAGGTTTTCCAGAAGATGATATTACTGCAATAATAAGCACCATTATAGGATCTATGGATGAATATAGAGAAGAAGAGGGTTCTGAGAAAGCTGTAGCAGAAAGAGCTTCGGATATAGATGAAGGGGGCCAAGTTCAATTTCATGAAATTTATTTCCCCTTGGCGTCCTCTTTTACGAAACAGGTTCAAGACCATATTATTAGTAATAAAACGGCTTCCGAGTATATTAATCGCGCTGTTGAATTTGAGAAAAGGCTTAAAGAAAGAGATCAAAATCAAAGAGCTAAAGAAGATGCAGCGGAAATTATCAATCGTTACAAGGGAACTATCAAAAAAACCGTCCCAGGTCCCCTCTATGTCACTCTTTATGATCGTTTTGGGAAACCTTCTGGGGTTGCTAGAGTGACTAATCAAGGAGTAACCAAATGGGCCGATGAAAAGAAATCTGCTATGAAGAAAATATCCTATGTTGTACATATGCCTGGGCATAAAAACTCTAAAGGTGAAGCCGCTCCTTGGGTAATTAAATCTCATGAAACTGGTAAGATTTTGAGTAGTCATAAGAGTCAAGCTGAAGCTAAAAAACATTTACAAGAAATGCATATTTTTAAGAATTCCCTTTTTAATCACGATACTTTTAATTTCTCTAATGATTACAAAACCAATACCGGAAAAATCCCAAGTAGCAACCCTAGTTTATTCCCCGAAGATGACGATAATATTCCTTTTCTTGAATCTCCAAAGACGAAAATCAAGGCCGCTGTAGAATATGACATAGATACTGGTCCTGGGACAAAACGTGATATTTCTTTCAATATTAAAGGAAAGTTAGGCCCTAATTTCAAGATATATGTTAATCCGGTTCCAGATGGGGGTTTAGAAGGTGAAGTATGGGTAGAATTTGAAGGAGAGGAATTAAATAGAGGGTATCCACCATTTAAACCTTCTGCCAAGTTTAAAGAAACACCACTAAAAACTGCTCAAAATTTTGCTTTTGAACTAAAAAATATTATTGATCAAGAATATGATGAATTAATCTATGATGCTAAAGCTAAAAATGATAAAAATCGTATGGGAAGCTTAAAAGCAGAAGCAAATTTAAAATATCAGGAGGTTTTAGCTGATATCATGAAAAAATTTGTGCCTCAACCTCCCCCTCGAAAGTGGTCTAAACTATTAAATGTAAAACAATCCCTACTTTCCCCTTCTTTTATAAAGGATCAGCTATGAAATTAAGTGCGCTCACTATATTTGATGCCATGCAGAAGCAAAAATTCATGCTTCTAGCTGCCATGACCCCTCAGAAAAAAGAATTTTTAATGGGGAGATACCATGCCACTGAAGAACAGCTTGCTGAAGTTGATGCCGCTGATCCTACTCCCAATGGTGCCTATGCCGAATGGATTGTTCAGAGATGGCTTAGGGATGCGCAATTCCATCTACCTGAAGATGCCTTAGGCCCCAATGGTTTGAAGGCGGCTCTTAGCAAATTTAATAGAGATAGGAACAAAGCAGCCTGGAGAGGGTTGGTGACACCTGATTTTCCTACTGGACTTTCCAATAACATTCAAGAATATTCCTACCAGACCCTTCTTTCTTCAGTTTTGGCCTTTAAAGATCCCAATGAAGTCTCTATTCCGGAAGTTTCCGCTCCTATCATTTACGAAGGTCAGGGAGCAATCCTCTGGAAAGTGCCAAAAGATGATTGGCAGAGCTTGTGGGAATTAGGCAAGGCAGGAAAAGCTAGTTGGTGTACGGCTCGTCCTGGTGATCCTAGTTTTGCAAAGCATTATATCACTACCGGTCCAATTTATGTTTGTTTCGTAGATGGGAAGCCTTATTTTCAATATATGCCTGGAGGAAGAACCGCTAACGGTGGTCATGAAAACCCTCAATTCATGGATCGCTTTAATACTGCCTTCATGAAAACCACTATGATTGACCAAAGAGCTTATGATATTCTTAAGGCGGTACCTAGTGAGCCTGATTTAGTTAAAGTTACTGAGCAATTCAGTCCCCCTAATATGGATGGAGCTGAAACTTTAAAATATTTGAGTGAGGTTCTTTCTCTTGACAAAGATTACTGGAAACGTAGTCCGGAATTTAGAGAAAAAGAACTATTATTCGTTAAGAGTAAATATATTCATGCCGACCCTGATGAACTCACTGCCCTTATCCTAAAATACCCAAGAACCGGAGAGTTGATCAAAGATTTTGCCGATGAGAACCCACATGTAAAGAAGCTTAATGAAAAATTGTCCACCTACCCGACCATGGCCGATTTCAAAAAAGATTTTTTTGATAAGGGGGCTACCAATATAGTCGGAGTTACTGGAAGGGGTGTATTTGATGATGATCAAAGGGCCATGATGGTTAATCTCCCTCCTTTATTTGATAAAATTTTTGCTTTATACCGTAAAGAGACAAACTTTGATGCTACGTTTGCTGAAATGAAGTCCCTGGCTGCTGCTAAAGATCCCAAAGCCTTAGAGATCGCCAGAACTTTAGTGGGGGGTATCCGAGATTCTTTTTATGGGCAAAGTTGGAGATCAGACGCTTCTGGTAAAGGTCTTAATTATGCTGGGGCAGATAAAGCAGCGGGACGTTTTATTGACATTATCAAATCAGTGGTTCGTCCCATCATCAAAGGCATCTACACTAATTTAGAAACGGAACTATCTACTTACACCCCCACCAATTATATGACTCTCAGAGAGAAACTTAACGATATCAAGGGAAGTATTCAACATGCCTTTCCTTCTGACGAAAACGTTAATATCATCATTAGAGAAAAAGAAACAGAAATTAAGAAAAAGGTCATGGCAAATTTCTATGCCGAGATCCCTTCGGATCTGATTATTTCTGATTTAATGAAAAAGATGAAAGAAATGGAAGTTGTTGCCATAAATCTAGCAGGAGATTTGGCCCAAGAAACAGTTGAAACAGGTTGTAATCAGATTCTTGGCCCAAAACTTAAGCAAGCTATTGATAAATTAGTCTCAGAAAACGTGGATGATCCTGCCAAGCTCACATCTGAGCTAATGGCTCTTAAAACATCCTTTCGTACTCCTGAAGATCCCTATATTAGAGGAAATTATACCACTAATGCTGTCACTACTGCTTTCGCTAAGGAAGCAGAACCAATAATCCAAAAAAGATATATCGATTTAGGCACAAAGGGTTTATCAACTGAGCAACTTCTTTCTCAGGGCACTCAAATTCAAGATGAAGCTACTGTGTTGGGGGTTAAGGGGATAAATGCCCACTCAGAATTTATCAATTCTTTTGTAATTCCTCAAATTACAAGAGAATTTAATATGATTCAAGAACAACAAGAAACTCTAAGTAACACAGATTATCTAGCCCTGCTTATCAATGCTCAATATAAGCTTATTCAAATAAGCACCAATGGCAGAGTTCAAGAAACGGCCAGAACAGAATTTAAACGTCTTGCCGAAGAACCAATTAAGGAACATCTTGCTTCTCTTACTAAATTGAAACATGTTAAAGACCAAATTGAAGCTTGGGATATGGAAGAAGTTGGTTGGATAAACGCTTTAGCCGAAGAGAGAATGACAGAGATTAGAGAAGGAAGGGCCGCTAGACAAGTAGATAGACCCGGAGGTGCTGCAACCAGAACTCGTTTCGCTCCTAAGGCTGAATTTGAAAAGTGGGGACAGGAAGTCCGTGCTTGGGAACAAACTAAACGTCAACAACCTCAACAGCTTAATCCAGATGGCACTACTGGTCCAGCCCCACTTCCTCCCAAACCAAAAGTTAGTGAGAAGACTGAAGCTTTTATTATGACTTCACCCTCTATCGAACAGAGCGAAGTATCAGAATATTATGAATTTATTGATGAAGTTTCTCCCGCATATCAAGCCTGGATTATTGACAGAAATCCTTCAGCCGCTTTTGTTTATTTGAAAAATAAGGCAAAGACTTGGCCTCAATTGGGAGAAAAACTTATATTTATCAGTGGTATAGGAAACACTACATTAGAGGCTTATAGAAAATTCATCTATAAAGACACCGTTTGGCCTGAATACGAGGCCAGCGTGCTAGCCCTCTCTCTCGCCAACCGTAATGATGGTGGCAATTTGGAGAAGATGGTTAATTATAGCATTGAAATGAAAAAAGGGCACTGGCAACCTTTGGATGATAAACTTAAAACCCTTATCACCGGCCCTAATTGGACCAGCATTTTCACAAGTCATTATTTTGGAAATTACTGGAAAGACCCCATCTTCAGATATATTGGAGCTACTGGTCGCTTGGCCGATAAGGATGTGGAAAAAATCCTTTGTGGAAACGCTGATTTCGCTATTGAATATCTTCGTAAGCTTATTCCAGCCGACAAGATTTCAGAACTTCTAGATAAATTTAATGAGAAAAAAGAAGCCGGTAAGAGAAATATAATTTCAGTATTATTAAGAGAACTGGAGAAATCGCATGAATTGTAAAGATTACTATACCCAAGGCTTGACTGGTCGAATTAGAATTTTCGAGGAAGAAAATCCTTCCAATATTCTTTTAGATGAAAAAAATCTTATTCTAAACGGAACATCTTGGCTATTCTCTCAACTTATGATGAATGCAAGCTCTGTCACCAATTCTGTATGGGGTCTAGCCATGGGTGCTGGGGATCCTAATTGGGATGAAAGTGGTCTAGTTCTCCCTATTGCCACTGATTACTCCCTTTTAGCCCAATTTCCTGTCCCCGGTCCAGGAAGAATTGCCTTCTCCGCTAAAAATTTTATAGATGCTAACGGAGTAGCAACCGCTTGGTCCACTACTATTGATTTTCAAACTAATGTATCTACGACTATTTTCCCAGCCCTTCAAGGAACCGCCATTCGTGAATTAGGTTTGATTGGTGGGGTTGCCCCAACTTCGGGGGATTTTTCCTCTGCACCGTTTTTTAATCCAGCCAGCCCTTCTCCAGCTTCTGTAGTCTTAATTAATTCCAAAAGATTTCAATCTCTGGTTCTTCCTGATGGGGTTAGTTTCACAATTTCTTGGCAATTAGCCTTCTAACGGAGCCTTATATGTTTAAATTTACTGCTGATTATCTTATCAAAAAAGCTTGGTCCAAAGCTATAAAGACTGAAATTCAACGTCTTTATCAAGATAAACCAGCTTATCCCAATTTTCCTGAGGACGAAGCTAAACTAGACTCTGTTATGACCACTCTAGAGAGTTGGCTTCCTGCTGGTCTAGGAACTAAGGTTAAGCCTTACTTAATTTACCTTTGTAAAAAGCTGTTTCAAGCTCAACCAGAATTTCAAATTTCAGAAAATGGTCAAGATGAAGACGGTATTCAGGAACTTCTTGCAAAACACCGTGAAAAATTTCCTACTGGTCCTGATTCTGATTGCGGTCAGTTTAGAAAAACTATCGCTGAGTTAAAGAGTGAGATTGATGAAGAGGCCGAAGTTGAAAGACCTGGATTTACTCCAGAAGACATGGCAATAGTTAATGCTGGTGCTACAGTCATCGCTCATGTGGGTGATTGGGAACTTTATAAATGTGATGAGCAAACAAAAGGCGCCGCCGCCATTAAAGCTATGGGAAGACTTTGTAATAATAGCAAGACAGGAGTTACATGGTGTACTGGTGAAGATAGAGGACCAGCGACCACCTATATTAATAACGGACCCTTTTATGTAGCTCTTAAAGGAGGAAGGACTCGCTATGCTTTAGCCCATCAGAAAGGTCCAAATCAAATTGATATTATTCCTCCTGAGAATGTGGTAGTCTGGACAACTGGAGATGAACAAGCCGCAGGAAGATTTACCAATCTTGAAGCTGTATCTGTTGAAAGAGGTGTAGATTTTGATTTTTCCACAATTAGCTCAATTCCTGCTGAACTAGTTCCCCTCTTAACCCAAGCTGAGACAGTCGATCCCCATTTGGCTGAGATGGTCCCGATTCCTCCTCCTTTTGATAAGGATCAGCTAAAGGCGTTGGTCCGTGTCACTCCCCAAGAAAAATTAGTTGAAGATTGGAATAGGAATAGCAGTAATGATAAAGGGAGAGTTCAGACCATTATGGCAGTCTCCATTGATCTTCGCCAAGAGCTAAAAGATGTGTATGATAAGTTTAACACTGAAACTCTGAATAGCTATATCATTTCCCTGGCTGCTGCGGGTTACACCTCTCTTCCAAAATCCCTTGAAGATTTTATTGTAGATAATTTTTAAGTATTGAAATTGGTTTACTTACTTTGGAACCATAAGAATTTCTTATACTAACCGCTACAAAATTTCAAAATCCTAGTATAATAAGTGTAAGGAGGTTTCCTTATGCTGAAGCCAAAACCAAAGTGGCTGCAAAGGGTAACCCCATCTGGCACATGGGTTACACTTGCCCCACATATATACTATCCAACTTATATTACTAAACCTGAGTTGTATCCGGACATTATTGCTCATGAAGAAGTTCATGTTCGCCAACAGACCGCCATGGGACTTAAGAAATGGCTCTCTCGTTATCTTGTTGATAAAGAGTTTAGAATGCACCAGGAATGCGAAGCCGCCGCCGCTCAAGTAATTGAAGGGACGGATGACGAGGAATATATCATTAAGATGTTCCAGTCAATGCTTAACACATCAACTTATTTCTTCTGTGATGCCAGTCCTGAATCCGTAAAGGAGACAATTAAGCATTATGTCGGCCTATATCATACAGTAGCAGAAAATCCTGTTATTAAAAAACAGAAGAAATTGGATGCTTTGTGGGCTGCTACTTCTTGGTATACTCCAACTTGGACCAAAAATACTTATCCACTAGCAACTTGGGAGAGCAAGTATAAAACTACTCCTTCCTCTAGATCTCTCTATGAAGATGTTTATGAGGATCTGTACCCGGTCTTACAGAAAGATGGTACCACCGGCTACTACTCCCACTCTGAATTGAGTAATAATCAAAATAGGAGGACAGATGAAGATGGTCAAGACGCCAATGGAAAAACCGATAAGTATTCTTGGTATCAGGATCCCATCCTTATGGAAAATTACCTGGACAGATACTGAGAGTAATTCAGATATAAATTTTATATACGGGTTAAAATAGCAAAGAACTTAGTAAAGAATCATTATCAGATGGTAAAATACCATTTTAAAGGAGAAATAAATGGATCACGGTGTCCCTCTTAAGCACGAAATCAAGCAGTATCTTCACGGAAAGAACGGAGAACGAACAGCCCTATTCGTGGCCTTCGCTGATGAACAGGGTCAAGTTCGTTGTGGCTATTCCAAGAGAGCCAAGGCTGACAAGAAGTGGGATGATGTCCTCTCCCATCAGATTGCCTATGGACGAGCTTATAAGCGCAATTTTACCCCGCTTGACAAGATTCCCCCTAGTATTAAGAACGATTATATTAAGTTCTTAAATCGCGTGGTCGGATATTTCAAGCTGGCCGAGGACACAAACGTTAAATAAACAAACTATAGGAATATTCATTAAGGCACGTTATGAACATTCCACTGACAGGGGTTAGACATATTGACATGGATCACTCTGCCATCATTAATATGTTGGATGAGTTGAATAACCACCTTGATGGTGCATTTAATTTGAATGAAACAGAATATACTGACATCCTGCTTCACATTTTGGACTATTGCTCTCGACATTGCAGAGAAGAAGAGTCTACTATGCACAAGATTAACTATCCAGGAATATCTTTTCACCATGATAAACACACGGAGATGATCTTTGCTATAAAAGATTGTCTCCGTGCTACAATGGAGAGAAAGATTACCAGGAAAGAAAACGTTCAAAAATGCAGAGAAATTATTTACGATCATATTACCAGATGTGACTCGTCTTTTGCCACTTTTTGTAAGGAACATGACATTTATTTATAAGGGTTTACCAATGACTTGGATTTCAGATCTAAAAATTAAATATCCTATGTTTAAAGACATTTATCCTTACAACTTTGGTGTTGGAGATGGTTGGCGAGATCTTATAGAACAATTATGCTTTGATCTTAGTAAATTAAATATCAAAGTTGTGCAAGTAAAAGAAAAATTTGGTGGTTTGCGTTTCTATGTAGACGCTAAGAGTCAGAAGACCTCCGAAAAAGCCTACAAACTCATTTCTGCCGCAGAAGATAAATCCTTTATCATTTGTGAAACTTGTGGCGCAGCGGGTTCTCTGAGAAATCGAAGGGGTTGGCTCTCGACTCTTTGCGATGACTGCTTTAAGAAAGGCCCCAAATATGACCACGATAGCGAATCTAACAATAACTGATTTAACTATGCTTGCGGTAGTTGAAACATTTGAGAATGGTAGACCCAATCTCTTTGGTCAGACTTACTTTAATCCAAATACTCATGAACTTTCTGGGGGATTACTCATGGCCTCCTTTCTTTCTGGGACTATGGGTAAGTTATTGACCGCTTATCAGCTTGCAGGAGGTTCTCATATTGATTCCCCTTTTATCGATTCAGCTACTTCAAAAATACCTGATCCGACCAAAATTGATGTGGTGACATTCCGAAATCAATTCAAGGAAGCCGCCGCTGATCCTATTATGATGACTACCCAGAAAAATTTTTTCGCTTCTCAATTTCTTGATACAGCCAAAGGAAGAGCCGCTCAGATGGGTATTACAGAACCTCTAGGAGTTCTCACAATCTTAGACTCAACGGTTCAAGGTGGATTGCATTCGGTGATTTCGTTTATGAAGGCCCAAGATCTTAATCAGTGGGAATGGGTCCGTCAATATGTAGCGGCTCGTAAGATTTGGCTTTCTTCCAGGACTACTACGGTTGGAACAGTATATAGAATGAATGTCATTCAAAGTTTCATTGACGCGAACAACTGGAAATTGGGTTTACCCTTGAATGTTTTCTCTCAGAGATATATAATTACTGAACAGGACGTTTTATGATTTCTTTTTATCAGAAGATGTTAGAGAACCCTTGGCAGACGATTGAGATTGCTTCTATCATTATTCTTCTTGTCAATGTTCATTTTCTTCAAAAAAGGCTTCTGTTTATTGAGAGTTTGACCCATCAGCATCGTTCGGACCAACTCCTGATAGAAGAAAATCAAAAATAAACTGCCACAAATTTTCAGACTTTGAGTATAATACATACAGAGGGCAGCATCAGGGTGCAGCACTCATTCCTTGACAACATTATATGATAAGTGTAATAAATTTTGCTTGGTGCGCTAATTCGCACCTAAATCGCTGATGTTTTGCGTCTAGCTAAAGAGAGTCGCGTTCTCTAGCATTCACTAATTAGTCCACCCAACCGTAACTCCAGACTGCTCGACCTTCCCGGTTGAAGTAGGTGCATAAGTGGAGCTAGTGGATATCAGCACATGACGGTGAATTTTTAACTCTTACTGATTCCTGTAAGCAACAGGGTATGGTTCATTCGGTAGACCGGATGCCAAAAGTTATGCAGACATAGGGCCTGTCCAGTAAGATTCCTCCCTCCCTTTGCCACACGGTGATGGCAGTGGCCTTTTAAGTCACCTTCCGTAAGGAATAGCGGGTTCAACTCCCGTGGGGAGGACCATTCAATGCGCCTATAGTTTAATGGTAGAACAGTTGGCCTATACCCAACCACCGAAAGGTAGCCGCTAGATGTGCGGAGTGTCTTGGTTCAAATCCAGGTGGGCGTACCAAAATAAGGAATCGAACTTCTAGACTTTCTGATTCATAATTAATGAGGTTCGTATGCAATGTAAAAAATGTGGGGCAGAGTTCACTCCAGGAAAAGGGCTAAAGAGCTTCTGTAGCTTAAAATGTAGAAATTCTCAAAATTTTAGTGAAGAGAGTAAAAAACTCAAATCATTAAAAAATAAAGAGTTTCATGCTTCTTTAACTGAAGAGGAACTTGTAAGACTAAAAGATAAACTAGATAAAATGAGAGAAAAGAGAACCACCAGATTTGATTACCTGTTTTCCAAAAAGTTTGAAGACTTGGCTTGGGATTCTAAAAGAGCCAGAGTTATTGTTGAACAAGAGTTGAAATGTAATAGATGTAAGATTGATTCTTGGTTTGGCCTTCCAATTACTCTAGAAGTAGATCATAAAAATGGGAACAACAATGATGATTCAAGAGAAAATCTTGAGGGTCTGTGCCCAAACTGCCATAGTCAAACTCCAACTTGGAGAGGTAGGCATGAAAATAATAAACAAAAGAATCTTAAAATGATTAGAGTTCAGAAAGTTCTTGAAGAGATCGTTGCTAGAGATAGTGACCCAGCAGCATTTTCCAGTACACAGCAGCACAAAAGCAAAAAGTGAAGGAGAAACAACAGACCTCCCTTTTGTCGGGAATAACGCCATGTTGTAAAGGTCAATGGCTTGCTTTTGTGAAACTGGACGAGAACTAGCGCGATAGCAAATGAGCAGGTTTGCGACCTAGCCGCTAGCTAGTCAGGAGCCTTCGCAAAGCCACCTGGAGCAACTCGTAAAACTCCAAAAAGTATCTTGGTGCTACACTGAGGGAGGCACGTTGTAAGCTCCCGGTCACAGGAACTACGCTGCAAAATCCAAGACTCACCCTGGACAGGCATGAAGACCAGGGATGTAAATCAGGGTGCCATAACTCGTAAGGGCTGGCGATGAGAAAGGAAGTTGATAGATCGGCAACCACCCAAAAAAATCTAAGGTCGGATGTTTCAGTTGAGAGGCTGAAATGAGCAAAATGACAGTGGGGGAGAGGTCAACAAGACTCAAACGAGAACTCACCATCCGACTAACACGTTTCTTACTGGTCCCATTCACGGTAAGCTGGAGAAAACGGCTACTTGTTCCTGAAACGATAGGGAACTAACAATCCAGAACCAAGCTGATTGATGCAAAGAAGTTGAATGGGTAATCGTAACGGATACTTGGGACGGAGAAAATGGGGGACCGTGATTACATGAAGCCCATAACAGAGAAACCCAAGACAAATCTTTCCGCTACGTTTATTTTTCTAAAAATTGGGTATTAACACACATAGGAGCAATACATGAGTCGTTTCACCTGAATAACCTCCAACGCTTAACGTTTGGAGGTGCCTTATGGCCCAATCAGCAAAGCACAGCAAGTCTGTGCAAAAGATGTCCGATGAGCAGTTGCAGTCGGTCATCAGTAGTGGCTCTCTTCTTCACGCTGCGGCTCGTTTTGAGTTGCAGAGAAGGGGGGCTAGCAGGAAGTAACACAAGTGGGGTGTAGGCTAATGGTAAACCAGAACCCTTTGAAGGTTCCCTTACAGGTTCAAGTCCTGTCGCCCTAACCATCAATGTCGCTGAGTTGTTGAATCCTGAAGGATTTGTATCTGCATCGCCTCAGTGGGATGAATGCTGTGAAAACATGATAAAAGGCATTGTGCATTCTCCCAATCGGTATATCCGATTCTCAGCAGCTCCATTTCTACCAAGATACCACCCCAAGTCTTACTAGACTGTTATAATGAAGGGGTTGGAACACGTTAATGGTGAACAGTTTCCAGCTTCCTGCTAAAAAGCTGGCTTATGGCCCCATGGTGAAATTGGTAGACACGTTGGCTTCAAATTCCAATGCGAAATAACAGTAGCGTCCCGGTTCGATTCCGGGTGGGGCTACCAACAATCATCTTTTCAAGTATTTTCTGATAGCATTATCAGACACCCCAAGCTCTTTGGCTAATGCTGTGAAGTTAGAAATTTTTAGTTTATTCAATATCTCTTCTTTTGAGGGCCATTGAATTTTTGGGGAAGTTGCTCTTGAACACAAAACGCAATTATTAGCTCTTGGGCTAATAATTTTTCCACAGACACACACTTTATGCACCTTTTGCTCTTTTGTCATTTTTATCATTTTTGGTGTCTTACGTTTATTTCTTCCAGCATGATTCACAGTTTGAGCATGACAGTTAGGGCAAATAATTCTGAGATTAGAAATAAGATTATTCTGAGGGTTGCCATCTATATGATCTAATTCAAGGGGGGCCTCTTCTCCGTTCCATTCTGTAAGGTTACAAACAGAACACTCTCTTCTAAATATACCTTCCTGGAACAATCTATTTTTTAGTTTAAACGATTGAATGGTGAATTTATTAGATAAATAGTCTTGAATATCTCTTTTTGGTTCAAATTTTCTTCCCTTGCTCCAAAGTTGACCAGTGAAATGAGAGGTATCCACATTCCACTCTTCCACGGCTCTTTTGAATCCTAAGTAAGCTCCCCCGCTTCCTGCTAAATTTAAAGTTAGCAGCACTTGACGGATACTTAATGAGTTTGCTACAACTTCTTTAAATTGTTCTTCTGTATAGCTTCTTATTTTCATGGTAAACCCTCCATATTACATTGGAAAGTTTGTTTACCTTTTCTTTTACAACGCCCGAATAGCAGAATTGGCATATGCAATGGACTTATCGACTCCTCTAATGTAGGTGGATGGAGGTAGTCACACCCAAAATCCATGGTTTGCGGGTTCGACTCCCGCTTCGGGCACCAATTTCAAGGGTGAGTAGCTCAGAGAAAGAGCATCTAGTGGTGATTGAGTTCATCTTAGAAGGTCGGTGGTTCAAGTCCACCCTCATCCACCAATTTTTGATATTTTCGACTTCTGATCTACTAGTAGAGGTCACTTTAAAATGACTCAGATAAGAAGGTCAGTCGAAGAAAAAATGATAGCAAAAGCTCACTTAGAGTTTGAAAAAAGAATCACGTTTGCTGCTAAAGAAGCTATTCGTGTGCGTAGAGCTATGAAATTATGGGGAATCTTAACTACGATAGGTTCTCTTTGCAGCATTCTTCTTTTATTCTTGTATATTTTTAGTAAAAAATAAACAAATTTGCGGGTCTTAACTCAGAAATGAACAGAGACAGTCGTAACGTGTGGGCCAAGAGGGAAGCACCCTCTCCATCCCGGCAAAATTAGAAAGTCTAGCTAGCTTATCTAAACCCGCAAACTTTTCAGTATTAACGCTTATAGGAGAAGGAATGCCAACCAAGGATTTCATTCAAGCAGTGAATACTGAATATGCTAAGAGACAATCTTTCTCTCGTAAAAAATTGGAGAAACCATACAGTTACAGATTCTGGTACCCAATTTTCCCATCTAGCTGGCGTTTGTTTTGCTCTCGCTGGTGGTTACATTGGTTCACTCTTCATAATTATACACAGTTCTTCTCTATCAAATGGCAGAGAATGACCAGAGGCTACGCCGATGTGGATCTCTGGAACATGAACGACACATTGGCCTATCTTCTTCATGAGATGGCTGCTGATTTTACGGAAACCCATCACGGTTGTCCTTTCGGAACTACTTCTGAAGAATACCAGGAGCAACTGATTGTTATGGTTAGTGGTTTTGAAGCCATGTATGAGATGCTTTCAGAAGAAGGGATGCCTGACTACAACACTCCTGAATACAAAGTATGGATAGCTGACAAAGAGACTCGTTGGGAAGTTGGGATGAAGATCTTCAAAGAAGAATTTTCAGGACTGTGGGACTGAAAAATTTCTGAAAATAAGTTGCCACAAAACTCTTAGAACACGGTATAATAAAGTATGACAACGAGGCCGATGCCTCTAACTTAAAGGAGCCAACAATGGCGAAGCGTTTTCTTATCAACGGTGTGGAAGTCCTGGCTGAAGATCTTGGCAGTGGGAAGTGGTGTGCGGTCCCGGTGGATCTCCCTGGCACTATTCTCAAGGTGCTGAGTGGGAAGATCAACATCAATGATTTCCTCAACCCCAGCAATCTCAACATCCAGCCTCTTGGGGACAAGGAAGAGGCCCAGGATGAGTGTGAGGGTTGCGCGTGTGAACAGGAGGCCCCGGCTCGTAGCAAGTCTAGCAAGACCGTGCGCGAGTATCGCAAGGCCGAAGGTATGAACAAGACCGAGATGGCTGATTATCTGGGTGTCAGTCGCCGCACTCTTGGCCGCTGGGAAGATGCTGGCAAGCTGGCCTCTGAGGTCGGTCTGTAAGTAGAACTTCAGTGCTAGGGGCAAGAGGGACGCAAGAGTAGCGCTTGGCTGCGTCCTTCTGGAACGGCAAGTGCAAATCCGTCAACTGAACTTCAAGACCCCAGGAAACTGGGGTCTTTTTGTAGTATTAAGCATAGAGGCTAATATGGAGGAGAGTATGGAGATTATTAAAAAAGGAAAATTGCCAGATGACATCGCCTATAAGGGTGAATGCCACTACTGCGGCACCATAGTTCGCTTCAAACGTTCTGAGGGTCATGTGGTATATGACCAAAGAGATGGTAACTCTGTCTCTGTCTGCTGCCCCCTCTGCCACAACAATATTTACGTAAGCCTTTAAAGGAGAGAAAATGTTAAGTCTTGAATCAGTCATGAAACGAACCGAAATTGAGTATGAAAAGGTCACTGGGGTAAAAGGAGTTCATTCTGAGCAAATAAAGGCCCTTGCTGCCGCTCTGGTAGGTGAAATCAACATAGAGCTTCAAGGTATTCACGATAGTCTTACCGGGGCTTACAAGCTAGCCAGGAAGCTAGATGGTGAGATAGCTGGTTCTGTTAGAATCATAGGGGGAAGACATTAATGTTAGATGGAACTGAATACTTTGAATGTGCTTGCGGGGGTGATGAACACACTCTCCGTTTCATTATTGATAAAGAAGATAAAAGACTATACACTTCTGTATTCCTTAATGATTACCAATCTATTTGGAAGCGTGTTTGGATCGCCATTAAATATATTTTTGGCTATAAGTGCCAGTATGGTCATTGGGATTACTGGATCATGCGTTACGAAGATATTCCTAGAATGAGAGAGATGCTAGACAAAATGGATGGGGCAGACCCAACTAAGGAGAAATCGTGATAGGTTCAATCTTAGCTTTAATCTGGCTCCATTTCATTGCTGATTTTGTGCTTCAGACTGATAAGATGGCTATCAATAAGAGTTCCAACAATCTGTGGCTCGGTTTTCATGTTCTGGTTTACACAACGGTCCTTCTTCTTTTTGGTTGGCAGTTTGCCCTGTTGAATGGAGTTGCTCACTTCTTAACAGATTGGATAACTTCTAGGGTAACTTCCTATCTTTGGAAAAAAGAAAAGCGTCATTGGTTTTTTACAGTTATAGGCTTGGATCAGGCCATTCACATGACCACTCTTATCCTTATATTTAACTACTTTTTTAAGAATTTCATCCATATGCCTCTAGTCAGTTGGATAATGAAGTAAGTATACAACTTTTCTCTCCTTTTATTGGAGGGAAAAATGTTGAGTCATATAATTAATGTAGTTTATAGTGTTTTTAGGGAAAAATTAGTAAAAAAGGTAACAAGAAGTCCTGAATGGCCGAAAGTCGAGAAAGAACATCTTGAGTCTCAACCATTTTGTGCAGCGTGTGGGGGAAAGGACCGACTTCAAGTTCATCATCAGCAGCCTTTCCACTCTGATCCAGCTTTGGAACTTGATCCTCATAATCTTATAACTCTTTGTATGTCTACATTAGAGTGCCACCTCCGAATCGGCCACGGTGGCTCATTTAAGCAATATAACCCAAACGTTGTAGCTGATTGTATAACTCTCACCCTTCACCCCGATCAGAGATCTGTTATTGAAAAGAAAGCTTTTGACTCAAGAAAACCGAATGAACCTGGAGATTAAGGCTTAAAATTTGCGTATCGTTTTTTCTTCTCGGTAATTGAGTATTAACACAAGAGGGACGAGTTCCCCCCATTTTAAAGGAGCATTACATGGCAAGACATACTGGTAACCGCTGGACTAATTACAGCACTGCTACACTCGTTGATATGGCTGCGGCTGGCTACACTCGCTCTGAGATCGCCACCCGCCTTCAGCGCACTCCCATCGCTATCAAGCGTAAGATGCATTCCTTGAAGTATCATTTTGTTCGTAATTTGAATTTCGGTCAGTTTGCAAATATTGTCCTTAATTCTAATGAGTAAATTTTTTGCCTTGGGCGGCGTGGACAGATCAGCCTTCAAGCACAGTAAGGCCAGCCTTGTGCTGGTTACGGACTAACGCTGGTGTAAACGAAACCCGCTCCAAGGTAAAAGACTACTATGGTCCCATAACTCAGGCCGGATAGAGTACCGCCCTTTTAAGGCGAAAGTCACAGGTTCAAATCCTGTTGGGATCACCATTTTTCTTATGGGGAAGTCATGAAGCTGAATTTGGGTTGCGGATTTAACCATTTAGAAGGATTTGTCAATGTAGATCAGCACCCTTCAACCGGTGCTGATTTCATTTGGAATCTTGAAACTCTCCCTTGGCCGTGGGAGGATAGCTCTGTAGAAGAAATTCAATTAACTCATGTTCTTGAGCATATTGGACAGCAAACAAATAAATACTTGGCTATCATTAAAGAAATCTATAGAGTTTGTGCCCCGGATGCTAGGGTTACTATTGAAGTCCCTCATCCTTTGCACCCCGATTACTTAGGTGATCCTACTCATTGTAGACCAGTGACTTATGAAAGTCTTCGTCTGTTTGATTTAGATTTTGCTGATATGCTTATTGCTCATCATAGCCCTGGAACCCCCTTAGCTAGGTTTATGAAAGTTGATCTTCAAGTAGTAGACCATTTACAATTTTTTGATTCAGACAGAGGGATTCTTCAAGTAAGCAGAATGATTTTGAGAGTTAAGAAGCCATTTAGGGAATTACCAGAAGAAATTTCTATCTGTGAAATGAGTATGGGCCTAGGGGATATTTGCATGGCTTTGTGTGTAGCTAAAGCTCTGGCTCATAAAAATTACAAGATACATTTTGTTACGATACCTAAATGGCACGATCTTATCAAGGCTTGCCCACACGTTAGTTCCGTTAGTTCTAAACAGACTGCTAAGGATATTTATCTTTCCCCTGCTTGGTTCCAACTTCAAGCTGCCCATCAGGTAGACACTTTATTAAAAGCTTGCGGAGTGACTGATGTTTCTAACCATTTTAAATCTTTAGATTTAAATATTTCCCCTTCTGTTCTTGAAAATATTCAAACAAGATTTCCTGGAAATAAAAGAATAGCCATTAATCCTGCTTGTAATACAGAGAATCGTAGGTGGCCTATTGAATATTGGAAAGAATTAGTTCGTTTACTTCAAACTTCAGGAATAGAAGTATGTTCTTTAGGGATGACATCTTGGTATGGAGTTAATAATTCTCATCAATTTGAAGGAGTCACTAATGTTTTTGATCTCTCTACTTTTGAAGCTATAGCTTTTTTACGACAATGTAAAGTATTAGTTTCGGGAGATTCAGGTCCAATTCAACTGGCCGGGGCTACTGATTGCGGTATTGTAGGATTATACTCAGTTGTCTCGTCCCAATGGAGGCTACCTTTCCGTCATGGAGAATTAGGATGGAACGCTATTGGATTAAATTCTACCTGTCCTCATGCTCCCTGCTTCCCTAAATTAGTGAAGGATACAAATTTTTTATGGTCCAATGAAGCTCAAGCTTCTCTCAATTCTGGGGTATCTATGGGTGATCTTGTTAGAAATTGGTGCCCCAACGGTGCTATCACTTGTATGCAAGAAATTCCGGTATCTATGGTATATGATTCGGTTATGAAATTATGGAATACTTAATTTCCACCTCTTTATAAGAGAGGTGAACTATGACCGATCAAACTAAATTTACTTGGGTCTGTCAGAAGATTTTGGCTGATGACCCTGGATCTGTGGTTGTGGAGTGGGACACTTTTAACGTGGGTCTTCTAGAGGATGGCTCTTTTAGAACGGTTTATTCCTGTTGGTCCCAGGAAGATGCAGATTTTCTTTTAGCTTCCCTCCGCTGGTACTCCGATTTTCAAGAACAGGGAATTATGTCTTCCTTGCCTAAAACTATTAGACCAAAAAGAGTAATATCTAAAAGAGTGAGGAAAACTTAAAGGAGTTTTTATGCCAATGGAACACTATTATATTCAAGTAGACTCGGAAACTAAAGAAGGGAGACTTGAATTACGTTTTGGCACTAAAGTTGAATGTCAGCCAATTAGAAATTTCAAATTAATTGAAAGTCGGGAGATTACTTACCACACTACTGAAGGTGATGTGATCTGTACGGATTCCGGCCCCAAGAATATTAGTCTCTCAATGATGGGAGTAGACCTAGAGGAGTAACTATGAAAGTAGCTATTATTGGTTCAAGGAATTTCATTGATAAAATGCTACTAGAACAAGCTATTCAAGAATCAGGTTTTAATATTACTGAAGAATGTTGTGGCGAAGCTCCAGGTGCAGATACTTTGGGTAGAGTATGGGCTGAAGAAAAAGGAATCCCAGTAGTCTCTTTCCCTGCTGATTGGGATAATCTAGATGTTCCAGGTGCAATAATTAGAGTTAACGCATGGGGTAAAAAATATAATGTTAGAGCGGGAAAAGATCGAAATACTAAGATGATCACGTACGCCGATGCTATCATAGCCTTCTGGGATGGATCTTCTCCTGGGACACGCCATAGTATTAGAGAGGCTGAACGTTTGAAGAAACCTATTTTTATAAAACAATTTCATACGGATTAATTTTCGATAAGAAATGGATTGAAACTAGTTTTTTATTATAATAGAGAAGAGGAAATTATATGATTCATCAACATGAAAAACGCACTATCGAAATTCTAAGGATGATTCAAAGAGGAAATGGTCTGATTCGTGAGGCGGCTCTTCCCCATAAAGATGATTTAATTATGTTTCGTTTGACCAGTAAGGGGTTTATAAAAGCTATTGGATCTAACGTTGATACCGGAGAATCCCTTTTTAGCATTACTAAAGAGGGTGAAAAAGAAGCCGGAAGAAACGAAAATTGAGTATTAACTAGGTAGAAGGAAGTCTATGGACCCGCTTGAAGAAGAGGTATGCCCTCTGATTACTCCCTATACTGAAAAATTAAATGTCCCCCATAAGACATTAGAACTTCTGTATAGTATCAGAACCCATGATCCTGAAACTGGTCCTATCCCCATTACTTACCCTCCAACTGTTCGCACCATTATGAAGAATGGTAAAGAACTCAAAATTCGTAACTATCAAACTCAGTCCATTGCTCATTTCATCAAAATGCCTCGACATATTGATGGTCACGGAGTCGGGCTAGGGAAGTCACTTATGGCGATTGTGGCATCAGCTTACAAAATATCTAAAAACCCTAATTTAAAAGTTATAGTTATGGGAACCAAATCCACCACTTATCAGTGGAAGGGAGAATACGAAAATTTCACCACTTTAAACGTTGAAGTTCTTCAGGATACCTATAACAAAATGAAGGGGTCTGAAGCTCGACTGGCTCAGATAGAAAATTTTCTAAAATCTAAAACTCAGAACATTTTGATTTGCAAATACACCTCCTTAGTTGGTCGAAGGCGCACTATTGAAGGGGAGTTTGATCAAGATGGCAATCCGCTTACTAAAGGTGCTAAAGAGGAGATTTCTCCAGAGGTCCAAGCTCTCATTGATCTCATGAAAAGTTATGGTGAGAATGTCATTTTAGTGTGTGATGAGGCCCAAAAATTTAAATCCACTACTTCTCAAATTAGGCGTATGATTCTTAAATTGCAGCCGCATATTGGCGTGATATGGGCCATGACCGCTACTATCATTCAAAATTCTCTTGAAGAAATGTATTCAATCGCCTGTGCCATAGGGATTCGTCCCTTTGGTGCCATGACTCTATTTCGTGATCGTTTCTGTATATATAAGCAAGTTCATGTGGGTAGAGGGGTAATGAAGGATGTTTTGGTCGGTTATAAAAATGTAAAAGAATTTAAGATTGGGATGAGGCCATTTTATTATGGACGTTCACAGGCACAAGTAAAAGAACCTTTACCGAAATTAACTACTATTTATCACCCTGTTGATTTGGATAAGAAGCAATCTAAATTGCTCCTTGAAGACATCCCTAATGGTAATTTTATTTTACCTCCATCCATTCGTAAAAAAGGGGGCGAACTCTACGAAAAAGAGCGTGACCCCAATAATATGATGACTCAACTCTCTGTTTATCAGTTAGTTGCTAATCACCCTGCACTCCTTGATCCAGGTAACAAAGCTGAATTTTACACAAAGAAGTTATCTCCCAAGGAAGAAATGCTTCTGGACCTTCTGGACGGTGATCTTGAGGGAGAGAAGGTCATTGTCTTTACCAAAAGTAGATCCTGGATTGACCGTTTTGAAAAACTTTTTGAAATGGGTGAATTTGGAGATAGAAAATTTCTTCGCATTACCGGGGCTGAAAATGAAAAAGAACGAGATGTTGTTAAGAAACTATTCCAAGAAAATCCAAACCATACCCTTTTATTTATCAATAGCGCAGCCTCAGAGGGGGTCAATCTCCAACAGGCGGCTCATATGGTCATGCTGGACGCTCCCTGGTCCTGGGGTCAATTGCTGCAAACTGTGGGCCGTATGGTGAGAATGGCTAGTCCTCACTCAGCTTGCTCCCTTCATATTATCCCGGCCAGAGGTACTATTGACGAATATGCCATTGAAGCTCTCAAAGGGAAGGGTCAGTTATTTGAAATTATCCTTGGGGAATCCTATTCGGCGGGAGTATTATCAGAAGATGGTAATGATCTTGATCTTGCCTCCGGAATGGAAAAATTGAATGACGATGAAGAATTTAAAAAATTATTGAAGGTTCATGTTAAGACAACTAAAATGGGGGATTTCTTGAATGGCTCTATGTTAGAAGAAGCTCAAGATCAGGAAGGTTACAAAATGGCCTTTGAAAAGGGTAAGAAGAAGTCAGTAATAATAAAGGAAGAGCTAGATTTCTCTAAATGGAACTTCTAATGGAAACAAAATTTGGTGTCTGCCCAATTTGTAATGGAACTGGGTTAAAAATTACCAACAAAGAATTTAGTATGGAAGAGTGCGAATGTATTCAAATTGAAAAAATTCGTAATCATGTAAAAGAATTAAAAGCATCTAAATTCTTAACTAGCACTCCTCTTTTACACTATTTGAATGAAGGAAGGGATATAATTATAGAGTCTGACGATTTTGAAGCAGTTCGATGTCATTTAAAAACCGCTTTAGTTCTAAATAGAGGATTTAAATCTTTTAAGATTGTAAACCCCGGCCATTTGGTAGCTCTCTCTATTGAAAATCCTACTCTTATTGAAAATATCGACTTACTTGTTATTGAATGTTCTGTATTTCCTCATTATGATAATGCCGCAAAACGACACGAATTTACTATGGCAACTAGAAATTCTCTTGGGAAGCCTACTTGGTTCGTCATTAAAGGAAATTTCCCTGCATTTAAATGTGTAAAAAACAACATTTATACACCTGGATTTCTGGACGTTTTAAACAAATATGCTGTAGTGAGAATTAGCAGAGAAAAAACTAATAGCTTGATTAAATCTCCTAATGTAAAAGATGAAATTAAAACCAATAGGGGTGCAGGAATAATGGGAGTAACAAGTCGATTGTTAGACTTTAATCCTGAGATTGACAAACGATTACATGATATCAAGGAGTAACAATGCCAGAGAAACGTTTACTGGTGACAGGAATGACTCTTAGCCTAGATTTGAAAGACCTTAATTATGGCGCTGGGCAGAGTCGGTTTATAAACATTAAGAGTGAGGTTCCTGAAGGGGCAGAAGGTGTCCCCATTGAGGAAATGGACTATCTAGTTGATCAAAGTCTAGATATGCATTTGATCATGTGGGAAAGCATTCAAATCGCCAAATATAGTGCAGGAGAACTAACTGGAAAAGATGCTTTGGCCTCTATTGACAAAGCTAAATCTAGAATTAGGAAAATCAGAGAATTTATGAAATCTGAATCCAAAGAAAAACAGAGTATTGATGAATCAGGGGAGAAATAAATGAGTACGGAAATTTTAAATGCACTTAAAGCTGAAACCATTCTAAATGGAACTACTATCTTAGGTCAAACTCAGAATTTGAATAGCACTCTAAAGTATAAGACTGACAAAAATTCTTATAGTTTTGAGGATTACTTCCATATCTTAAACGCTGAATTACAGGGGATAGAGCGAATCGAACTCTCTCCCGTAATCCCTCCAGGGGGCGCACAGTCTTATCTCGCAGAGCTTTCCACCGCTCTCCAACTTATAACAGACAAAATCGAATCTGCTCATACTAAGGCTATTTATTTTGAGGGGAAATTAAAATCTGCGGCTCATTTACGTGATAATCTTCAAGCTACTTTCTCCGCTTGGTACCTTATTGCTATCTCTGAAAGACTAAAATTTTATGATATAAAACTCCCAGCCTCTACTCAAAGGGCTTTAGCTGAATCCGAATTTTCAAGGTTGGTGGGAGATGAAGATTTAAATATAGACGGTCTTATTTCGGCAGTTGAAGTTATGATTGTTCACCTAAAAGAAATGAAGAAGATCGCTAACGAAAAATATAAGCTTGGGGCGGATCAAGCTAATGCCTCTATTACTAATCTTCCGTTTAATGGGGTATCCGAAGGTAGTCAATTCTCCCTTCTTAAGCAACGTTGGGATATGAAATCAGAAATTAAATCAGATCCGGAATATGATGATATTATAACCGAAGAAGAACCAGCATATATTCAAAAACAGGAACGCCAACATACGGAAATTCCAGAAGGTATTCACAAGATTATCAGTTCTCCTTCAGTGTTATTTGATGATGAAGTAACTGCTGAAGACCTAGAAACCAAAGCTCAAGAATGGCGCGAACAAGTAGAAAGAACTGCTGAAGGTGCCTATAGTAAGGCTGAGGATATGTTTCGTAGTTTATCCGAAGAAGAGTTAGCTAAGGTTAAGCCTATCACAGAGGAACAAGTTCATCAAGCTTTAGAAGAAGGAGCTAGGGATGTTGCTATAGCGACAGGAAAGACAGTGATTATAGAAGATTCTTTTGCAGGAACTGTCAAAATTACTGATACTAAAGCTGAATTAGTCCCATTAAAGAAGCGCACCATTAGTTTTGATGATGAAGATGACATGGAAGTTATTTCTGAATCAAAGCCAGCGAAAAAACCAGTAATAGAAGAAGTAATCTCTCCCAAAAAGAAGAAAGTAATTTCTTTTGATGATGAGGATATAGATTTTGGAATGGCTATTCCTGAACCAAAGTCGCCAGTAAGTAGGAAGAAAATTGATTTTGATGCGGAAGAATCCCCTTTTTAATTAGTAATAACCTAACAGGAGGCCACTAATGGCAAAGCATTTTGAAGATGAGGATGAACTACCTAAGAAGTCCAGCAAGAAGGCGGCTGTGATGGATGATGAGGATGAAGTTACAGATAAGAAGACATCGACTCCTGCTATTGTAGTTTCAGAAGACGATGATTGCGAGTTCGGTGATCAGAAGTTGATGCGCCGTGGGGACGGTCTTGATCGTGTTCGTCCTGCTAAGGGAGATGCGGTTCGTTTCGCCATCTATCCTGGAATCAAACCTAAGAAGGCCATGAACCATTACATTGACAAGAAGGGCACCTATCGTTGCCTCACTACTGAAGAAGCAGAGGGTATTTGTTGTAAACAACTTGGTCAACCCAACCTTCAAATCGTGGCTATCGTGGTGCATTATACTAATGCTAATACCAAGACCGGAAAGTACGCTCCAGACAATCACGATACAGAGTTTGAAATCAAATATGTGAACCTTTCCAGAACCAACTTTGCAGACATTTCTGCTTTGGTTCAGGAAGATGAGAAAGCCGATGATTTTGATATCGTCATGACTCATCGTGAGAACGGTATTGGTTATAAGATGGCGAGAGTAAGTAAGGAAGCTCGTTGGAAGAAAGATAAGACCGTGACTAAAGCGGTTATTGAAGCTGTGGCTAAGTTTGAAGATGGGGCCTTGCTCACTAAGAAGCTTGGTAAGTACCTTAATCCTATTGAATGGAAGCAATTCCTCTCTACTCTGGATACCACCTCTGAAGATGAGGATGGTGATAACAGCGATCTGTAAAAATTTAAAAAGACGCAATCAGCAATCTACCTCCTTAATAATGGTAAAAGCGTCTTGAATTATCTAAACCGTGTCATCTGAGAAGGCCAGCCCGGTTTCTTCATTTGGAGTCAAAGTGGATTGGCAAGATCGAATTGAAAATTATAAGAAGGAAACTGGTTTTCCTGAAGCTCTTTTTATTGGAGCAGATGGCCGTGTTGTTGGAACGTGGATAATGGGCAATAATTACGCTGTTAAATCCACTTTTTATGGTGGATATCCCCACGGTTATTTAAAACGTATTAAGTCCTTATTTCCTGATAAACAAAATGTTCTCCATCTGTTTTCAGGTAAAGTGGACACTGTTCTTTTCCCAGGTAAAACTGTGGACATAAACGCTGAAAATAAACCTGACTATGTGGATGACGCTCAAACTTTAGTTAATGTTCCATTGGAGGAATTTGATTTAGTTCTGGCTGATCCTCCTTATAGTATAGAAGACTGTGACCACTACCAGACTTCCATGGTAAAAAGAACAGTAGTTATGAGAACTCTTGGAAAAAGATTGACTTCAGGAACTCATGTAATTTGGCTCGACCAAGTACTTCCTCAATATCGTAAAGACCAATTTTCTATGGAAGCGGTTATTGGTATGGTTAAATCGACTAATCATCGTTTTAGAGTTATTACCATTTTTAGAAAGTTATAATATGGTTAGAGCAAAGAAAATTAAACCAACTTTGGCAGAATTAATTAAAATCCCCCCTATTCATGATATAGAGGAATGGGTAGTGGTGGGGATTGATCCTTCATTATCCCGCACTGGCCTTTGTCTTCTTAATAATTTAGGGGATCATTGGCGTTGGAGCCACATTGCATCTCTGAAACCTTTTGATGCCTCCTATCCGACTTGGGTTCGTGCAATCATGATGGCAGAGTATATTCTTGCTTCAGTAAATAAACTAGATGGCTGTATTCCTGATATTCTTGGGGATTTTACTCCAACTAAAGGTTTAATTATAACTCTGGAAGCTCCAACCCCCATGAATGACCATCTCAATATTGTGAATAAAATCCTTCATACTATTATTGTTCCTGGTTTGAATATACATTTTAAAGAGGTGTATATTCAACACGTTAATGCCATGACTATGAGATCTTGTTTTGGCCTTAAAGCTACCGGCAATAACAAATATGAGAACATTCAGAAGGCTCAAGAATTTGCCCCTGCTGCTATCTATCCTGGCATTGATTCTGATTCCTGTGATGCTATTCTTTTATCTCAGTTTGGGCGTTATACGGCTGACTTCTTTTTGGGTAAAGAGTTATCAGAAATCCCCGATAGGATAGCCTTAGCCCTTTGCGACTTCACTGATGTAGAGAAAGGTAAGGGGAGAAATGCTTATGTAGTCAAAAAAGGAATTCTTTATAACCCTGCTTACTGGTTTAAATATGAACCCACAGAATACAGTATTAGTATAAAGGACGCACGAATCCCGCCTAAGAAAAGGCTGGAAGTTATCAAGACCATCATATAGGAGAAAAAATGGCAAGGAAGACACTAAAGACAGCGACATTCAGTTCTGGGGATAAAAAGGCCGCATTTCTTGAAGCTATGGGAATGATGGATGATTCTGATGCGACTACCTTAAAGATGGATATTGAAGAGAAATTCACCCCCACTCGTTCCATTGTCCTGGATAACGTCTTACGCCTTAGAGGACTTCCTCGCGGTGGAAGAATGATTCATATTCATGGTAAAGAGCATGGTGGTAAGTCCACCCTCTGCTACTCTATGGTCAAGGCTTATCAGCAACAAGAAGACGAGCCTGTTGTTATCTTTGATTTTGAAGGTACTGCAACTCCCGGCTATCTCCGTGGTCTAGGTGTAGATTGTTCCCGCGATGCTTTGGCTGTCATGAAGCCAACTTGCGTAGAAGATGCTATCAAGCAGACCATTACTTTCATGAAGGCAGGAGTTAAACTGTTTATTTATGACTCTATTCCTCGTATGAAATCCATGGTTGACGAAAAAGAAATTTTCAATGGTGGAGCCTTCAAGCAATCTATTGGTGATCATCCTAAGGTCATGCAAAAATTTTTTGATATCTTACTTCCTTACGCCATTAAGTACGATTGCTTATTTATTATGGTTAATCAGATTCGTGCAAGAATTGAAATGACCCAAGAGGCATTACAGGCTCAAAAATATGCTTCAATCACCAATGTGAATTACTCCCTTCCTGGTGGTTACTCAGTTCGTTTCACTTCTTCGCTTTCTATTGAAGTTAACGTAGCTAAAGCTTTTCGTGCGGGAGGTTACGCTAATGACCCATTTGTTCTTGAACCAGGAGATAACAAGGGGGACTATGTAGCCACCAAAATTAAAATTCGTATCATCAAGAACAAAGCCACCACCGGAGGTTATCGTGAATTCCATCTCTGGCTTCGTCCTGGTTTGGGTCTTGATGATTGGATTTCAGTCCGTGAGTTGGCCCGTAATTATGGCCTTATCACCAATAAGGGGAAGAAATATATTGTTGGGAACGAAGATAATCCAATCAAGGTATACGATTCAAAAGACGATGCTATTGAAGGTCTAGTTGTTAACCCTGATTATGAAGTTCTAAGCCGTTTGAAAGTAATTGTCGCTGCCGCGATTGAAAGCGACCATGGCGCGTATACTACTGAACTTACTGATGGAGATAAATATGCCGCTGGTGAGAAGGATATTGAAACTTCTACAGTTACAGTAGCCTCTTTTGAAGAGGATGATGATGACTCATTTAGCTAATAGCACTCATATTTATTACGATCCAAAGTTCAAGCCCCAAGATGATCAAGGCTGTATGCACAAGGCTTGTCCTGAGTGTCATGGAACAGGTAGAAAAACGGACGGTTCTATGTGTATCCACTTTATCTCTTGTCCGTGTCCCAAATGCACCCCATATTGTTAAGGAGAACAGATGAAAGATGCAACTGATATCGCAGTAGTACTAGACCGTTCCGGCTCCATGCAAAATATTCAACATGATACGGAAGGGGGATTTAACACTTTTGTTAAAGAACAGAAGGAGCAACCGGGTGAGGCTAAATTAAGTCTTTACCAATTTGATGATAAGTATGAGGTAGTTTACGAGAATATGGATCTGAATAATGTTCCTGCTCTTTCTCTTATTCCTCGCGGCTACACCGCCCTTCTGGATGCTGTTGGTAAAACCATTCAGAGCCGTGGAGAGTATTATGCTTCTCTGGCTGAAGAAGATCGCCCTGAACGAATTGTTTTCGTTATCATCACTGATGGAGAAGAGAATCATTCAACTGAGTATACTCTGGATGCCGTTAAGAGCCTGATTACACTCCAGAAAGAGACTTACAAATGGCAATTTGTGTTCCTTGGGGCCGATATCAATTCTGTCGCTGTCGGAAGCTCCATGGGTATTTCCAAAGGATCTACAATGGATTTTGCTAAATCTCCTGTTGGAGTGGCTAACACTTACTCCAATCTATCGAAGAATATTTCCAGCTATCGTTCTTGTGCTAGTAGAGAGGTGTCCTTCTCTGATGCTGATCGTATTGATTCCATGAAGACTGATAATTAAGGTGCCTTTGAATGGCTAAGATTTACACGTTGTCAGCAAGAAATTTCCAGTCATGGCGAGAATTTAATCTCCCCATGACTGGATTTACGGTTATTATTGGTCCCTCTGATCGGGGTAAATCAGCTATCATTCGTTCCTTGCGTGGAATTTTACGTAATCAAGTAGGGGCCAACCATATTACCTACGGAGAAAAAGAAGTATCTGTAAAGTTGTCTTCGATTGATGGAGATGTAAAACTTTCTCGTAATGCTAAAACCACTGCTTATACTGTAAACGATGAAGAATATAGTAAGCTAGCGGGTGCGGTCCCCCCTATTGTAGAGGCAATGAAGTTTAATGAGGTAGAAGTTAATGGAGTTAAGCTTGATCCTATTTTTGCTGGGCAGTTTGATTCTCAATTTATGCTTGATCTTAGTCCAGCCGAGTTAAACTCCATTTTTGGGTTATTTTCTTCTACAGAGAAATTGAATTCCGGAAAGAAAAATGCCGCTTCTAAGAATCTAGAATTTAATGCTACGGCTAAATTTCTAGCTTCTGAAATCCAAGAAGCTGAAGCTAAGAGTGGCCTACTAGAAACCTTAAATGATGAAATGGAACAGCAGAGCCAAGAAATTTTTAAATTAGAAGATTCTTACAACTCTGCATTGACCTCTCTAAATCTTTTAGATCTGTTAAACGCTGGTCAAAAGAGAAAAAGACTCTTGAAAAAGGCAGTCGGCTTTCCCCTACCATTTACTGAAGTATTAGTTAACACTTTAAATTCTGGTAGAAAATTGGTTCAATATACTAGAAGGAAGCAAAATCTCGAAACGATCAAAAAAGCTGCTTTAATAGACATTCCTTTTGGAAAAATTTTAGAACAGCAGTTTTTGATCATCACTAAATTAATAAAAACTAAAAAACTTATCCAAAGAGTAGCGGCTTACAAACAGCTACCTATGGATCCAATTCAGAACGAACTTAATCCTCTTTTCTCTCTTGTCAGCAAATTGACTACTTTTTCCAAATTGAATAAAAGTGTCATCAATAGGAAATTGGAATTGGATCTAAGTATTAAACAAATAACCGAAATCACCAAACAGCTTGATGATTTACAAGGTAAGAGTATTCAGTGTCCTAAGTGTGGGCACTTTTTCACTGGAGTCACCCATGGGCATGAATGAAGATATTGCTGAATTGAATAAGAGGCTTTCCTCCTTGGCTAAGACCCAAGATGAAGCTAAGAAAATGTTAGCCGTAGAGGAACACAAGCTTGGAGAGCTTACTACCTCTTTGGAAGCTGAGGGTTATGATGTGGCAAATATGACAGAGGAACAGATCGCTGCCTTGGTTGTAGAATTAACTGATAAGTTTCATTCAACTAAGGAAACGATTGAAGATAAACTTTCTGAAGTGGAAAAGCTATTCGCCAAGTTAGAAGAAATTAATCAGAAATCCTAATGAAACCGAAAATTGTCAAACTACCTTGGGAGAAAGTGACCTTTACTTGGATCACTGATATCCATCTATCTGCCATTCCTCCTGGTAAGCGTTCCCCTGATTACGAAGATCAGATGTTCAGCAAACTAGAATTTGTTAAAAATTTAACCACCAGTAGAGAAGCGGTGTGTTTGTGCGGTGGAGATATTTTTCATGTAAAGGGACCAAAAAGTTCTGCGAATCCTCTTCGTATGATCAATCGACTCATTGGCTTAATTAAAACTTATCCTCTAGGCAAATGGTTTTCTTGTATTGGTAACCACGATATTCAATATGATCGAATGGACACAGTGACAAATCAACCTATCGGAGTGCTAATTGAATCTAATGTTCTCCATCCGATTAATTGGGAGCCTGTAATTTTTACCAATAAAAATGAATCAGTTAAAGTTCTAGTGGAATCTTTTGACTATGCGGAGGGAGCAGAAACTTGTGCCGCTATTAAGGCGGCTGGGATGCGCCCAGAGGGTATCGATTATCGTATTGCTATAGTTCATGCCAGTGGAAGTCCAGGCGACTCTAGGGACAGTTTTGGTTCATGGATGATCGGCTACAATCAATTGAAGAACGAGGATTTTGATCTCATCCTGTGGGGTCATGACCATTCTAGATTGGAAACTATGAGAGTCGGCAACGTCACCCATATTCATCTAGGAGCTTTGTCTAGAGCCGCTCTGACTGAAACTGAAATTACTCGTAAGATCACCGTCCCGATCTTAACCTTTACTCCAGAAAAAGCCAGTATCAAAGAGATAGATGTTCCTGTTCTCCCTGCTGAACAAATTTTTAGGAAAGAGGATAAAGTCATTGAGAAAATTGATGAAGATAATGCCGAAGTTAAGAAATTTTTCAACGCTATGAACGATTCTGTGGATGGCATTACCAGCGAGAATCCGATTGAAATCATTGAAGTTTTGTGTGAAAAAGACAGTAAGCTGTCTTCTCTTATAAAGGATTTGTGTGAATACTGATTCCGTTTATTCCAGGGCGAGTAGCAATCTATTGACTTTGATCAATCATGTATGGATTTCTGAAGAAGCTATGGTAGATTGGACTAAATCTCATATTTTTATTGAGTTGGATCGAACTACTAGAGCTTTTCTTATGGTTGGTAAATTGATAGATACTTCTCTTGTTGACTCAGGAATGAATAGTGGGTCAATTATGCCTCACGATAGACTTATGACAGTTCTGGCTCTTGCTCCCAAGCTTAATGATTTTAATATTATAACTCAATTGCTTTTAAATTTAAAGACAGGAACTCCAGGAGTTGATGATGCTAAAATGTATTCGGATTTAACAGCGGCGGAAGAAAAATATAAAGATTCTGAGGATTCTCCATTTTCTAAAAAAGCAAAATTCAAAACTGGAGAGAATGTAACTGATTACAATAACACTCTTGCTCTCGCCAAGAACTACAAAATTCTTTCAAATATACAAAAAGGAGTTAATTCGTACCGCATAACCCCTATTGGAAAAACTCCAGCTTTAGCCGACCTCAATAATTTATCCAACTTATCTATTAATTCTCTTCTCCCTTACTTGAAAGGTTCTGAGCTTTATTTATTTGATACAACGGCTGTGTTGTTACATATTAGAGCAAAAGAGACAACCGATGGGATAATCGCTGATGGTCTTCAGTATTATATTAAGAGTGAGAGTGGAGGGGATATTGTAAAAAAGGCAATTGCCTCTAGATATTTAACTTGGGAGATTTTAAAGGAAAAAGGTGTTATGAATATTGTTCCTCGTTATGAATCATTATTAGTAACTGGAATGTCAGATGGGCTAAAAAATCTTTTGGATATCGGATTATTGGTGAAACTAAATGGACCTGAAAAATGAAGTTAAGGCTAAAATTCTTGCCAGAGATAACTCCTGGAAAGAATTTGTCAAAGAAAATGGCTCTGAGAAAATTAAAGACGCTTTCGTTGAATTAGTCGTTTCCTCCTTGAGAGAGGGTAAGTCCCCTATTTCTAAAGAAGTTCTAAAATCCATTATATTCGATGGAGCGACTATTACGGAAGCTGATATATTTATGAGATTAAAATAATTCACCTCACTTCTGCCAATATCCGGTATAATATAGACAGAGGTGTATATGAACGAACTGATCAAACTCGCCAACGCCAAGCTTGATTCTGAAGAGAAGGCTTGTGCTAGGGAGCGAGAAGAAGTGCTTAAGGAACAAAGTATTATGGCCGAAGCCATGTATACAGATTACCAATCTACCTTAAGTTCTATTCTGACTGCTACTTTGAAAAATGAGCTTCAGTTAAACAGAGTGTATCGTTCTGACCAAGCTCCAGATGAATGTCCTTATATGGATTGGAGATTGAAAAATGAAATTATCCCAGGTTCTTTAGTTTGTTTTGGAGAATTTAAGTATGAAAGAGAAGCCGATGGGAAGATTTATGTATTTCCAGTGAGGCTTATTCTGACTAAAGAATATGGGGACTTTAAAATTCTTTTCTGGCTCTACAATTCCTATACAGGTGTGCGAAGAGAAGAATTAAATATAAAAAATAATTTGGAAGAGCAAATCGGTCTGATTCTTTTGGAACGGGCGGGGTGTGTTAATAATCAATTTATTAAAAATCCTGGAACTCCTTTTAGAACAACTGTTGAGTTCCTTGCTTGGGCTTGTTGGACCGCTATGTTGGTTGGTGCAAGCATGGCTTTCTACGCTGTTTGGGGAAGGAATATAATAGAGAATACGTTGAATACCGGGAAGATTATCGCTGAGTACGGATTTTTTGGGAATTTGGTAGTCCTCCCTCTCAGTGTCATTGCATCTCTCATTGAACGAAAAAAGGAGTAAATATATGAAAAGCTGCCTGTTGTCTATCCTTTATACTTTTCTAGCTATGTTCCTGCTAGTTGATTTGGCCCTAGCTATTAAGATAGGTCTGACTGAAGGATGGAAGGCTGGTATTCTAATCGGTATACCAGCCTATATTGGACTCAGCCTCACTGCCCCTTTTATTCTTTTGTTTGCCATTCTTATTCCATTGATGCTTTTAAACAAAATAGAAGAAAAGATCAAACGAAGTAAGAAATATCAATACTAGGAGTCTCATGAAAAAATTTAAGAAGCCTAAGCCAGTAAAGAAAATCCGTAGGTCAGGACGTTGGATCAAGTGGAATAATAAACTTGATCAGTATGGCATTTTGATTGAATTGGCTGATGTGTCTCACCTCAGTAAGAGAGCTTTTTCCACAGGCTATCTCTCTCCAAAAGTCCTTAAAAAATGGCGGAATAAGAGCAAGAAAAGGCTGGATTCTGGCTATTGTAAACGTCCCAATAAATGTGTTTGGTTACCCGCGACTATTTTTAAGAAAGAGATTTTTAGTAAATATTCCCCTCCTAAATTTTGGTGGAGATGTCTGAAATGTGGTTGTGTTACTAATTATGTATGGGAACACGAACTATCTGAGCCTATGCTCAATGCTTATCGAAAACACACTAGAGTTTTTGGTGAAGAGGCAGAGGAACTCATTGAGGAATGAGTATTAGATATATAGGTTCTAAGGAGATTACATGAAGGCGATTTGGGAGTTTGTTATCAGTGGGTTGACTCTCATTGGGGGCGCAATCTTAGCTGGTGCTATTGTTCATACAGTAGTTAAATGTTTTATGCTCGGATGGGGTATTTTATGAAAACTACAGAGAAAGTTGGAAAAGAATTAATCATTCAAATTAATAATGAGTTAATTGCAGCAAGACATAGCTATTATGCTGACGCTAACCCGATCATGGCCGATGTGGAATATGATTCTTTAGAGAAGCAGCTTCGCGGGATGGTTACTGCTATGCCTGAGTTTGTCACTCTAGCTACAGTGCTGACCTCTGTAGGATCTGATTTAACTAATGAGTCCGGTCGCATGAAGCACATCTCCCCAATGCTATCTTTGGAAAATCTTTACTCATTTGATGATGTTAAACTATGGTGCGCTCAGTTTCCAGAAGGGACAGCTTTTGTTGTAGAGCCAAAGATTGATGGTGCCTCCCTGTCTTGCCATTACATTAATCGCCAATTGGTTAAGGCAGTTACTCGCGGTGATGGTCAATATGGAGAAGATGTTACTAAAGTTATGTTGGCCTCTGGAGCCATCCCCGCTACCCTCCCCCAAGAATTCTATCCTGAATCTTTAGTGGAAGTTAGAGGGGAGGTCTTTATGTCTCAAGCTCAATTTGAAAAGATTAATGCTTCGTCAGAAAAGAAATTTGCCTCCCCTCGTAATTTGGCCGCTGGTACTATGAAACTCCAAGATCTTGAACTAGTTAAGTCTAGAGGGTTACAATTTTATCCTTGGCAAGTGGAGGGTATTTCCGATGAATTTTTGACCAAGAAAAATTTATCGGGAGATTTTGCACACCATTCTATTGAGTATTTTTGTCTAACTTCAGGGACTTTCCCTAAACCTTTTGACGCTACTTTCTATACTGCTGACACTTTGATTACAGCGATTGATGGCTATCTTAAAACTTATCGGGATACAGTTCTTCACAAAGGTTGCGGAATTGGGACAGATGGTTATGTGATTAAGCTAGCTTCCGTAAAACTTCGTAAGGAAGCTGGTCTAAAGACAACTACCCCTCGTTGGGCCTTTGCTTGGAAATATCCTTCTCAATTAGTGGAAACTACTTTGGAGGCGGTGACTTGGTATGTTGGTCGCTCTGGAGGGTTAACCCCTGTTGCTTCGGTAACTCCCGTTAATGTTTCGGGAGCTACGGTTAGTAAGATTAATTTGAATAATTTTTCATGGATTACTCAAAAGGGGGTAAAGATTGGAGATAAGGTTGCCATCTCGCGTGGTGGTGAGGTTATTCCTTATCTTAATGAAGTTGTAGCTACTTATCAAACTTCAATTCCTATTTTAGAGCCGACTTCTTGCCCTGCTTGTGGGGAAAACATTACAGTGGAAGCAGATGTTAAATCGGGTATTCTAACTCATTCTTGCACTAATGATAAATGTCCAGGTCGCCTCGCTGCTTACTTAGAATATGTAGCGGGTAGAGATATGTTGGAGATAGACGAACTTGGTCCTGAAACTATCACCCAATTGATTAAAGATGGTTACATTACCAGTCTTCCTGATTTATTCGATTTTTCTAATAGGACTTTAGAAGGAATTCAAGCTAAGGGCGAAGAAATAATTTTGAATAGACTTACAAGAATGGGTTACTCAGGAGTCCTACTTATTAAAATGTGCAAATCTCTAGAAAAAGTTAAGACTAGAGATTGGGATCGTTGGCTAGCTGCATTAGGTATTCCAGGAATTGCTAAATCTCTCTCTAAGTTGCTCTCTACCCACTTCAGACTCGGAGAGAAGGACATGGATATTCTTCCTTCCATTCTTTCAAAAGGAGATTACTCTTTGATTGAAGGAATTGGAGATAAGAAAGAAGCTGAGATTCGTAAAGCACTTCCTCGTATTACAGAAACTTGCAAAGCTCTTTATGAATATGGAGTTCGTCCTAAATCTATTTTAGCACCACAGGCTGATCCATCTAAGTTGCTCCCTCTTGCTGGCTATGCTATATGCATTACAGGAGAGTTCCCTACTGAACGAGATCCTCTTTCCAAGATGCTCACTTCTTTAGGCGCACAGATGAAGAGTGGGGTTAGTAAAAAACTTACTCATTTGTTAGTTGGAGAGGGAGCGGGGCAATCAAAATTAGCTAAGGCCAGAGAGTTGAATATACCACTTCTTCATCAAGATTGGCTGGAAAAAATATTGACTGCTAATGGTATGGTTATGGAAAAAACCGAAGGGAAGTTTGAAACAGAATGGGATGATTTATAATTTTAACAGTAATAACATTTATAGGAGGCCAATGATGGCACTTACGGAAGAAATGAAGCAACGCCTTAAAAATAACATTCTTTTTAGGGATGACAAGGAAGCGGTGGGGGCCATTACGCTACTTGTCAAAAATGAGCCAAATAAAGAAGCCGCAGAGGAATTAGTTTTGGCTCTTGAAGATTTACTTAAGGAATTATAATATGGCGACATTACATTTAGCTCAATCTGCCTCGACTTCTCTCAGAGGATGGTTCTGCCCAAAAGGCACTGTGGGTGTTAGAGCCGAACATATTACTTCTGTAAAGGTTGCTCCAACTTCTGCTCATTTTATTCTTACGGTTGAATCATTAGGAGGAAAACAAGAATTTCGTTTTACGACTTTAGAACTCTTGAATGAAGCCCTTTCCCTTCTTCACCTAGAAATGACGGATTTGGATTAAGGATAACTCAGGAGTCTACAAATGGCTGTTACTATTACGTCTTTTACTGCTGGCTCATCTAGCATATCTATTGGTTCTTCTACCACTATTACTCCAGTTTTTTCAGGCGGTGTTGGTTGTATTTTGATTGGAGTCACTGGATCTCGTCAAGTTCAGCAAACTCTACCTGTTTCCAGCGGGGAAGTTATCTCTATTACTCCAACAATTTCAACCACTTATGTCTTGACTGTCACAGATCCTGATGGGTCAGGAACTCTAACTGCTTCCCTTCCTATAACTGTAGTGATCCCAACTGCTAGGAAATTAAGTGTAACTACTGGCTCTGGCGTTGTTGATTCAGGCTCCAGCACTTATTTCTGTAATGGCCCTGTTTTCTCAATTAATGTTTCAGTTGATCCAGCGTCCTTAGCTAATAATATTGCTCAAGTTAATGAGAGTACAATTAGATACCAAATAATTTTTAACAATAATTTAGCCGATGGCCCTATATACATTGTAGGTATAACTAATTTGAACTTGGTTCTCGCTACTTTTGGGTTAACTTGGTCCTAAGTTCTTTCTTTTCATACTCCTTAAAATTAATAAATTTAAGGTAGGAGTAATTCTAGTTTAAATTTGTCCATTTTACGAGTAATAAAGATTAAAGGAGTTAAATTAAGATGAGTTCTATCGAAATTAGAAATTTTTTAGGCTTACACGATAGCGAAAAACGTATTTATTATATTGATAGCACCCACGTTTCTCAAGAAGAATTTGAGTTTTGTGTGGTGCTTCATAATATTCTATGGGGTGATAAGGGAATGGTTCAAACTCTTGGTCCCACATGGAATATGATTATGGACCCACGTTTTGAAACTCTTGAAAATTATTTTATTGAAAATAGGCAAGCAGTTTTTGGAGGGGATGCCAGATTAGGCAAACAATACATTGACGGATCTTCTATTCTTAGTTCCTCTATGTCAGAACTAGAGACTTATTCTGAAATTTTAGGGGAAGGTCGCTATTTTCATGGAATTGTCTCTGATGCTGGATTAGACCCAAAAAGCTTTAAAGACCAATCGGAAGAAGTTATTTGGAAGTTCATTCGTCAAGAATGTCCTAATTATTTTGATAATAAAGAAGGGCTACCTAATAAGAGAGCGCAACGACTGTTTTATCTTTTCAAAGCAGATCTTCTTGGATTAATCGATGATTTTGCCGAAATAGCTTTGGTTCAAGAGTGGATACACCTTGAAACAGGGGAAAAAGCCGATCCTACTAATATGACAAATATTGAAACTGCCCCTATTGTTTATGCTGAAGTTGATATGCTAGAAAGAGCCTTAACTTTCCGCTCTTCATTGAAAGTGACTGCGGCTAAAATTTTAGAAAAGACTGGATTAAAAGATCAATTAGAAAGAAATTATCAATTGACTGATTGGGAGGTTGACCATATCCTTAAACTCCTTTATTCAACACCTTTTGATAAACTCTATACCGCAACAACAAGTATAATGAATTATGCGAGACAGCAATGTCAGATTCCTTTTGAAAAGAGATTAGAGAAAGAGCTTAATATTCTCTCTACAGCATCTAAGGCTACTATTTCACTTTTAAAAGATGGCTCTCTATTACCCTTAACAGTAACAGAAGAAGAAGAAGTTGACAGAGAACTCACCATAGAAGAAAAACAAATTGTAGCTTTAAAGCGCAACCCATTTCGTCTAGAATTATTTACTATCTATGTGGAAGCTGAACAGCATAACGATCAAGCCACCATGGAACTTATCCAACCTTATTTGGATGATCTTGACAATGAAATAACCGAAGAAATAGTAGTTCGTATAAAAAATGCTACTCGTTTTAATCGCACCGGCTCTATTGCTAGAGATATCCTGAATACCTGAAATTTTTTTTAAAAAAGGAAGGAATGCCTTATGACAAATATATTTACTTTTGGATCTAACGAGATAGGACGCCACGGAGCGGGTGCCGCTAAGTATGCTGTGGACCATCATGGTGCTATTTTTGGGAAGGGAAACGGGATGCAAGGCTCTAGTTATGGTATCCCAACTAAAGATGGGAATCTAAAACCCCTTCCTCTCAATTCTATTAAAGAGTATGTTAGGCAGTTTATTCAATTTGCCCGAAGAAGTCAAAATCTTACATTTGATGTAACTAGAATCGGGTGTGGACTTGCGGGTTACACTGATGAACAAATAGCCCCGATGTTCCTCAATGCACCTAAAAATTGCCACTTTCCCCTGGAGTGGAAGTCAATTTTGGGTGAGGATTTTCAGTATCATGAATTAAGAGGGTAAAGTCATATCTTCACTTTTTGACTTTTAAGTTCTTATGTGGGCGTAGGTGTGCCCACTTTCACCGGGAGTGTAGATGACAGATCCTAAGGAAAAGAAGTTAGCCATGAGCGAAGTGGCGTTATTATCAGAAAAAGCCAAGAAGTATGACCCCTTGGCTACGGAAGCAGAGGTAGTAGCAGATATTCGCAGAGTGCAGGAAGATTACCCGACTAAGCATATTACTCGTAATTTCTATCGTATTTATGGTAAGTACTCTGATGGCACTTGGAACAAATATTTTGGTACATGGTTAGAGGCGAGAAGGCAAGCAGGGCTGGAACTCAATCGCTTCCAGCATGGAGTTGAACGTGATGTGGCTAAACATGCCCATCTAGATTTATATCGTCAATTTCAAAAAGATGAAATTGATCCTTGGGTTGGTAACTATACGCTTCCCCCCGAAAACGGGGAGCGTTTTAAGAAAATCTTAATTTGCTCAGACCTTCATGATAAGCAGCTAGATCCCTTCTGTTGGTCAGTTTTTCTTGATACCGCCGCCAGAGTCCAGCCAGATGTTATTGTTTTAGCAGGGGATGTTTATGATGAGGCAGAGTTCTCCAGATTTGATCAAGATCCTCGTCAATATAGCATCAAGGAAGCCTCTGATTTTGTTAAAGAAAAGATTTTTAAGCCCTTGAGAGAAGTTTGCCCAACTACTCAAATTGACTTTATTATTGGCAACCATGATCTCCGCATCCTTAAATATCTAGCTAATAAATGTGCTAATATGAGGGTATTGCTATCTGATGTTATGGATCTTACTCTAGAAGATCTCCTTGGGTTGAAGGAATTCAACATCAAGCTAGTTTCTAGATTTGATCTAAGTGCCTTTACCCCTGCTGAAAAGAGGTCTGAGATCAAGACCAACTATAAAATTTACTACAATTCACTAGTAGTAGACCACCATGGCCTCCAAACTTTTGGCCTCTCAGTTTGCTACGGGCATACTCACAGGACTAAGATGGACTCCAGTGCCAATCTAATCGTTGGCCCCATTCATGCGGTGAATATGGGTTGCATGGCAAAGATTGACTTTGAGTATCAAGAACGTATGAACAAGTCTCACCAATCTTTCTGTCTTTGGCATATTGATACTAAAACCAAACAATGCCAACCCGAACATTTCATTTTCACTGATGAAATGATCTGTGTGGCAGGTAAATTCTATACTAGAGGCTGACATGACTTGCGTTGTAGGAATAGCTCTTAATGGTAAAATATATATGGGGGCAGATTCTTGCTCCTCTGATGTGTCTGAAAAATATGGAAGAAAAGATGCTAAAGTGTTTGAATCCCATGATATGCTTTTAGGGTATAGCGGCTCATGGAGATTTGGTAACCTTTTTCGTTTTAAATTTGATCCTCCCGCTCAAAGATCTGACAAAGAAGATTTTGAGTTTTTAGTCACAGATTGGGTGGATGCTCTCAGAACTGTATGTAAGAGTGAGGGGTACACTAAAATAGAAGATAATGAAGAATCTTTCGATGGAAGTGCTTTAATCGGCTATAAAGGTAAGCTGTACGTTTTAGAGGGCGATTGGAATATTGGAGAACCCAATATGGACTACGCTGCTATTGGTTCCGGTTCCGCTGTGGCATTAGGGGCCTTATATGCTTCTGTTAAAGCATCAAAGTCTATGACTCCCAAGGCTAGAATCGAAGCCGCTCTTGAAGCCGCCTCAGAATATGCTGTAGGAGTAGCCCCTCCTTTTGTTTTTTTAAGCAAGTGAAAATAGTTTACTACAAACTCCTTCATTTTCGGTATAATACCTATGAGGGAGTTTATATATGAGTGTTTTTCTAACATCAGATCTCCATTTCGGCCATGAACGCATAATTGAGATGTGTGATCGTCCTTTTGGCTCCGTGGATGAAATGAACGAAGCTCTGATTGCCAATCATAATAATCTCGTTAATCCTATGGATACCGTATATTTCCTGGGTGATGTAGCTATGGGTAAGATTGCTGATTCCCTTCCTTTAGTTGATAGGATGAATGGGGTTAAGATCCTTATCGCTGGTAATCATGATCGCTGCTCTCCTTACTATAAGCATAAGCGAGAGGATATTCGGGAGACTTGGTATCAAGAGTACCGTAAGTATTTCTCTCTAATTATACCTAGTATTGAGCTTATGCTTGGTCCTCATGGGCAATCGATTCTTTTACACCATTTCCCTTATGCCGATCCTTCCTACAAAGATCATTCTTATGAAGGGCGTTATCAAGAGTTTCAGCCTGAGAACAATAATCTTTGGTTACTTCATGGTCATGTTCATACTGGTTGGAAGATTAAGGGAAAACAAATCAATTGTGGAGTTGATGTTTGGAACTTCTGTCCGGTAGAGATTGCAGCCGTTCAGCAGCTTATGCTAGAGCAATCACAGGAGGTTCAAAATGAGCAAGAAAGCTAAGAAGGAAGTCAAACCAGTTGAAACATTTGTTAAGCCAGATGCGCGAGATGAGTATGATGATTCTGGCAGTAAGCGAAAGAAGTCAGAGTATCGTTCAGGTTGCGTGAATTTCCCAGTAGAAGGTGAAGTCTTTCTTGGTGGGATTGATTACAAGAATGAAGCCACAGGTGGAATGTATGTCCAGCTTGTAGCGATTGAGAAACGTTCTTCCATTGAAAATTGGTGGGAAGACATGTTTGTAGTTTGTTTTGGTGGTGGTAATACTTCTCTTGAATATCAGGAGGGAATGGCTGGAACAGATACTTTGAAGGATGAATGGGTTCCCTATTACCCCCAACTTGATGCTGAATGGGAAGAGATGACCGCTGATAAGGCTTTTGCCACCAAGTATTTTTTCCCAAATTTTTATGACAAGGGGAAGCCTCGTAATGTGCGAGAACGTAGCGTTCCTCTGCTGGCTTCTGTGATTTTAGGCTCATCTGGTGGGACATGGTGTAAGGGTGAACGAGATTACTTCCGTTGCACTTATGATGACCTCACAGATGAAGGTAAGGCCATTTATGACTCTTTCAAAAAGTTATATGGTGAGAAGGCTGAACTTCATCTAATTACTTGGATCGATGAGGGTTAATGATGAATGTCTGTTTTAAGCTTATTGAAGTTGGGGGTTTCATTGCCTCTATTGAAGGAATGAGATTTCCCACTAAATCTATTGGTGATTCTCAACTTTCGCATGAACGACTTCCTAAAGAGCCGGGTATTTTTCTTGGACCTAAGGATATTAAGCTGGCTACTAGTCTGATTAAGCAAGGACCAGTTCATGCCAAGTTTCAACGTGGTATTACAGCTTGGTTCAACATCAATATGCCAAGAAGTATATGGTCTGAATTAGACACTTATTCAGTGGGTGTTGATATGATTTCATCCGAATCCACTATGTATACTTTAGTTAAAGAATGCAAACAAATTAAGTCCACTATGTTCGTGGACTATACTCCTAGTTTTGTGGTGGATCAGTTTGAGGATGCTGTGAATTCTTTAACGACTGAGTATGGTTCTCGACAGGCCATTCCAATTGAAGTTCTTAAATCTTGCCTTCCTGAAGGTTGGCTCCAGGCTCGTAATCGCGGATTCAGCTATCAAGCTTTAGCCTCAATGTACAATTATCGAAAAGATCATAGAATGCCTGAGTGGCGAGAAGTCATTTGCCCCGCCATTGAAAAACTTCCTTATTTTAAAGAATTAATTCTTGGTATTTATCCAGAAAATTAGTATAATATGAATAGAGTGATACTCTCATCTGCTAAAGGAGCAACAACGATGTCACACCCCTTTCTGGTTTCTTCTCAATCATGGGGGACCAGATACCAAACCGCCCTTAATAATTTACTGGCAACCTGGGCCGAAGCTTTAAAGTCTTTTGAGGGGAATAGAATTGATATGGATCTATTCACTCAGGAGTTCATGAAGAAACCGTGTAACCGTCCCCTCATTAGAACCTTCATCTATAACATCAAAAATGATATGGAAGAGGTGGATGTGGAGGATATGCTAATTGAAATTGGCAAAAAGGAAAAGGGAGTGAAGGATCATGACTAAAACCGTAGTCATCTCTGCCTTCCCCGGCATTGGAAAAACTTATTACCAGCAACATTCTGATTTAAAAGTCCTGGATTCTGACTCAAGTGGCTATTCTTGGGCTATTATTGATGGAGTAAAATCTAGGAACCCCGATTTTCCAATGAATTATGTTGAACATATCAAGGAAAATATCGGGAAAGTAGATGTGATTTTGGTGTCTTCTCACAAGGAAGTCCGTAAGGCTCTGGTGAAAGCCAATATTCCTTATGTTATAGTATATCCAGCATCCTCATTAAAAAATGAATATCTCAATCGCTATAAGAAACGTGGTAATGACGAAGGCTTCATTGATATGATGAAGAAAAATTACAGTTCCTTTATCTCTGAAATTGAAAAAGAAAATGGATATAGCAAGGTCAGGCTTCATGATGATGAAGCTTATCTTACGGATATTATTGATACTATCTTCGCTAAAGAAACAGAGGCGACTAAACCTTACTCTCTTGCTATTTTAGCTTAAGCTTTGATGATTCTGTATTTGGAAATGTGGATTTCCCCAACGGCTGACCCTTTGGGTTTAGACAGATCCCCAGCCTTTCCTAAGACAACTTTAACTCCTGCCTGTCCCTTTGCCTTGGAGTTTTCTACAGCGGCTCTTACGGCCTCCTGTAGCACTTCAGAGGGTATTTCAGATAAGTTCTCAGGGTTCCTAATGACAATATGGCTACCTGGGCAATCTGCGGTATGAAGCCACCAATCATTTGGTTGTGCAATCTCCATAGACAAAATATCATTATCAGCGGCTGATCTTCCAATTAGGATAGTGAAGCCGTTGAATTCTTTAGTTTTGTATGGGGCTTTAGCTGTGAGAAAGTGGGAATGAAAATTCATATAACCCTCAATAGAATAGTTAGAAAGTCAAAATAAAGTTGCCTCAAATTGTGACCATATTGGTATAATAGTATAGGAGGTTAGAAATGAACAAGACAATTTCTATCCATCCGGTGCCAGAGCTTATTTCTCAACCCGATGGATATTCGTGCGGAGCAACAGCCGCTAAGATGATGCTTAATGTATATGCTCCAGCTAATGACCTTACGTTAGAAGAGGTCAAGCAGCTTTTCCTTACTAATCCTGCCACTGGGACAACCCATGAGGGTATGATTAACGGTTTGACTGCTTTGGAGATTCCTTACACCCGTACCTTCCAGGCTGAAAAGCCGTTTGAACTGGTGGATGAAGCCCTTAAGCAAAACAAGCTCTTTCTCATGAGAACAGCTATTCATGGATGTAAGCATTGGCTCCTAGTCTATGGTAAGGACAAGGAGAACTATCTTATTGCTGACCCCATGGGCCGCTATTGGGTTTGTTCCAAAGCTTTCATGGATGAGATTTGGGGCTGTCGAGAATATGATGGTTTCATCATTGAAAAGTCTTTTAACGATGAAACCGTTGAAATTCGCAAGATTGAACCCCATGAAGTTGATGAAGCTCTCCTTGATGCTGGTTTTGGTAGTTTCAAGGACAAGATTGGTGGCACTGCAAATGGGTTTTATAACTCTGTTATGTGGGCCATGGAAAGCCTTGATAATGCTTATGTGGCTGTTTACAGGAACAGAATCATCGGTGGCTACTTCCTTGAATTCAACAAGATTGGTAGTTTCTATTTGAATGATTCAGGAGAAAACTACAAGGATAAGGTTGGCATTCAAGGTGTCGCTCTTTTCCTTCTTCCAGAGTTTAGGGGCCAGGGAATCGGGGCGGCTCTAAGAGCTATTCCGGTTGAAATGGAGGGGGTGGATTATGTTTGGGGTATGCATCTCGCCAGTCTCAAGAATGTCAAGAATTGGGTCAAGTATGGCCGAAAGGTAATTTCCGGTAGTGAAGATGGGTTTGCTGTTACCCTGATGGACTTGAATGAACAAAGGAGAAAGAATGGCACCAAGACTGAAGAAAAATTGGAAAATAGTTTGCATAGCGGATACTCACACACAGCATAATACCATTAAGCTTCCCAAGGGAGATATGATTATCCATGCAGGGGATGCCACCTATCGTGGAAGCATTGTAGAAATTGAAAATTTTGCTAAGTGGTTTGGTAAAACCCCATATCGTCATAGGATTTTTTGCGCCGGAAACCACGATTTTCTATTCCAAGATCAACCACATTTGGCTAGAACCATCATGCAAGATAACGGAATCATCTATCTTCAAGATGAGGCTAGAATTTTTTATGATCCTAAAATTGCCAAAACTATCACTATCTATGCGACACCCCACACTCCGTTTTTTCATGCGTGGGCGTTCAACGAATACGAGGACAAGCTCAAAGATATTTATGGCATGATTCCTGAGGGTCTGGATGTCTTGGTTACTCATGGCCCTCCACTTGGTATTCTGGATGAAGTCTGTCAAGATTTTAAGCAGAAGTGGCTGGGGAGCGCAGCACTGAGAGACAGGATTCACGAAGTCAAACCCCGCTTCCATGTCTTCGGTCATATTCATGAAGGCTACGGTCAGAAGTTTCAGGGAGAGACTCAATTTGTGAACGCTGCTACTTGCAATCGGCAGTATCGTCCTGTGAATCCCCCGATTGTAATCAAAGTTTAAAAAACTTGACTTAACGCTTCTTCTATTAGGAGCCTTCGTAACATGTGTTATCCCGTAAGGAAGTATAAGAAGAAAGTAAAATTTCTCAGAAAGACTTTCTATAGCTGTGTTCAGAAATGGTTAGAAGACCATGACCCCATACAATTTGTGGTTAATCATGACCCCAAATCGTGTGGGGTCAACCCTGTTTGGAGAGAGAACGGAGGTATTATTAATGTCTCTAAATTTAAGGCTAGATTTACCGAAGAACAAATAGCTAAAAATGGACGATACTCATATTTTTATGCTCGTTTAACAGGTAGACACTTTGAGCTTGGGGAACCTATGATAGCCACAGACGTAGAGAGTTCCTATCTTTATGCTCGTTATATCCTACGTCACCCCTTTCCTCAGGCTGAAGAAAGAATCTCTCGTTTTGCAGATTGGAGCTACTATTACGCTAGAGATGTCATTAGAGGTCCATTTGAATTAGGAGAGTATGCGATAGCTAAAGAGCATCGTTGGGCTTTCTTATATGCTTTAAATGTCCTTTTATTATCATATGCTGAAGCATTGGTATGGGGCAAAGAGCATTTAAAGAAGTATGGTATTGAACTTGATGAAGATAATGAAGTTATTTTATGAAAATTGTAGATAGGAACATATTTCGCTCCTTACAGCAATATAAATTCCTAAAAGGGGAATTCAAGAAGCGTTTATCTGAAAAGAACCCTATTGGCTTCATTGGTTACACCGTTCCTTATGAAGAATTGGCAGAATACGGGATGCAGAATTATAGTTTTGCTGAGTATGACCCTGTTACAAGACAAAGGATTATGCCAGTCATTCTCACTCCTTCTGGACCCTTGAAAAAATTTTTAGAACATTTCTCTGAGGAGGACATTATTAAATCTCCTCAATGGGCTTATTCCTACGCTTATAATAGACCTGAACGTTGTTACACCCCAGGAAAAGGGTTTGATAGAGATGCTTGTGGCTGGCCCCCTGGTGAACCTATCATAGCTAGTGACCCTAGAATTGCTTACGCTTACGCATTTAATTGTTTAGGAGGAAGACCGTTTCCACTAGGGGAACCCGCTATAGCAAAAGCAGGGGGAGAGCTAGCTGAAAGATATGCCTCAAAGATACTAAAACTTCCTCATCCTCTTTGTGATGAATGGGCTGAAAAATACCTTAAAGGAGATTTCATGGAGAAACAAGCATCAGGGGAAATGAGCCGTGGTAAGCTCATGGAAGCCCTTCAAGCTTTGAATGATGCCTTAGGTGAATGTGATATGAAGGCGCAGGTAACGGCTCTTGGTGGGGCCGCTATTCTTTTATCTTATGACGATTTCTCCCGCCCTGTAAAGGATGTGGATGTGTTCTATGATTATAAATCTTCAAGTCCAGATTTGGATGAGGAGATTATGAATGAGTTGATTAAGGAAGTTGGAGATAGAGTTCATGTTCATCACGAATGGATGAATAATGGAGTTCAACCTTACATCTGGCTTCCTAGCAATGTGACATATGATACCCCTGTAACCCTTCCAAATTTAACAGTTAGAGTTCCAAATCCTGAATATTTATTTGCTAATAAGTTAGATTCAGGTCGGAAAGAGGAGAAGGGAAACGACACTAAGGATGTTCGGTTCTTAATGTCTAAGCTAGGCTTTAAATCTCCAAAAGAAATTTTAGCAATGTATAAACAATACTACCCGGATAAAAATCCTGGAACTTTTACCTTTGAAGAAGCGTGTCAGGCTATCCGTCAGTAATATAGTGGTATGGAGCCTAAAATGAACAATATTGAAGAAGAACGTGATCGCTATAAACTAGCTCTGGAATATATCATTAGACATATGAATATGACTCAGCCAGGGGCCAGTGCTTTCTCCACCGTTTGTCATATTGCTCACAAAGCATTAGAACCAGATTGGGATCCTTCTAAACCGGTTCGACTCTGATTACAAATATGATCACCAATTTGAACCACTCTACAAATTGTGGGGCGATTAGGATAAATAGAGCATCTCACTTCGGCTCCAAGAATTCCTTCAAGAGCGCAACAAATTCCATCAGTCATCTTCATAGCATAAGGAAGAATATCTCCTTGTTGAAGCATATCTGGAGATATATGTTCGGCATCACTATTGGTAACTTCTACCCATTTAGGGTCAGGATTGGTGCAGCAAGCTCCACAGGAAGTACATGATAATGACATTTCTTATCCTAAAATAACGGTTTTATATGATACCCCGGCATTCATACACATTATGAGTCCCGCAGCTTCTAAATAATTTTCTACAAAGACGACTTTCTTGTTCCCTCTGATCCCTTCAGGATAAGAGAAATTACTCTGACAAGTAGTGTTCTCCATTACGACTATGATAGGGATACCGTGATTTAGACAAGAGATATGAGGACTTCCCCAACAGTTATGGGGGGTTAGGAGGAAATCTATATCTTCATTAGATATATTCTTGGGATTTTTAATCAGATCAATCAGAGGACTTTGATGTAATCCCTTTAAAACACAAAAAAGATAAGTATTGGATATAATCTCTGGAGATTGAGAGGGTTTAACCACTACCTTGTTATAAAGATTATCTTGAAGAAAATCCATTGGAGCATGAGCGACTGGTTTATCAATGGCTGAAGCAATATATTTACTAATTTGAGCTTCAATCGCTCCCCAAGGATTAACTGTAATATCTCCCTCCCAATAACTATTAGCAAGTTCTTCGTCACAATCAATAGTGGTGTGAATAGCCAAAGCATCAAAATCTTTATCTTTAATTTGTTCAATAAGGGCTATTAAACCACTGGCAGATCCCCCCGCAGTTCCATCGTCATTTAGATGAGCTTTCATGATCAGGGGGGTAGTTAGTTCTAAAAGTTCAATCTCAGCCCCAAGGCCCCATATACCGGCATTAACCGCATTGATGCTACCTGGAGTAATAGGGGAATTTACTACACAGAGAATTTTGTTATGAGTTTTTACTGGTTTCAGATTGATTGAACCAGCTAAGAACCTATCAATGATGGAACCTTCGACATAAAGGCAATTGGGAGTTTGTTCGTTAATGTCCGAAGCATTACATAAATTTGGATTCACCACTAATTTTTTACAGCATCCAGCTATAAGTTTCAATCCTGGATTAAAGGCTGCGTCACCACCTAAAGAACAGCCAAGGCCAGTGGGGATAATCATCACACCGTTGATACTAGGTATAGGCATTGTTAATTTCTCACTATGTTATGTTCTGTTACTAAATTTCCACCCAAAGTTTTCAAAGCAAATGCCTTGGCTTTTTCTGGATCAAAATCCTTGCAAGAGAAGACGTTAATGAAAATTTTCTGAAGTTCATCCAAGGCATGAATAGTTATAGAAGATTCGTAAAGGAACTGAACTACGCTGATTCCATCTTTCTTGGGATGGGTTTTGTAAGTTCCTTCAAACTTATCCTGGCCCCAACTGTAAATTGGTCCTCGCTGCATATCAATTTCATCACAGAGGTCTTCGGCAAACTTTTTCAAGATGTGGGTCTGGAATTTATCTGGGTCAACATCATGAAGATCCATAATAACCTCTTGGCCGTAATGCTCTTTCTTAGTTTCTTCAATAATTTCATCGCTATCATCGGCTACCTTTTTAATATAAGTAATGTAGCCCTGCTTGACACTGGCGGCTTTTGAATAGGGAGTGATGGCCGTAACCACTTCTACTTGCTTCTTACTACGAAGGCCCTGCATAGCCTTATCCCACAAATCTTTGTCCAGTTTGAAAGTTGTGCCTAAGTGGTAAACTTGACCAAATTGGTCTTCTATATGTTTCTTAAAGCTTCTTAGTGGAGTCATCCCTGAGAGATTTTCTAAGATAAACTCTTGAAGTTCTTCGATGAACTGCTCTCTCGGATAGTATTTTTCCATGCCACCATAGGCTTGTTTGATTAGCAGACTCGCTTTTTTAACTGATAATTCTCTCAATTGTTGCTCCGTAATTTGCCTCGTGTCTAAAAGAACTTGAAGTGTTGCCTGATAGAATCCAGAGTCAATTCCCATAGTTTCATTTCTTATGGCTCTCTCGGCTATCTTTTCATCGTACATCTGGAAATGAGAATCTTCATCCATTCCTAATTTTTTCTGAATATAAGCCATGGTATCATCCATATCCTGCATATAGTAGGAAATGAAGCAGGATACAGCACAAAAAGAGCCTTTTTTATAATTAATTTCATTTCCCGCTGGTATAGCTTCATGGCAATCTTCACATTTTTGACAGAACCCACCCCTTACCAAAATTTTCTCACGTTCTGCCTCAAGATCATCATAACCATTGATGTTTAGTTGTTCCTCAATATAGGTTCTAGCTCTCCTCTTTTTATTTTCATCAGCATTCGGCAGAAACTTATCTATTAAACGATTTATCGCTGGTCGGAAATACTCCCTTACACAATAACTGCAACAATAGGGATTGCCAGATAAATAGATGGCATCTTCTTCTGCCACAGGCTCATCACAATTAGCACAATTGGTTAGCTCCTGATCTTCATGATCTTCATAGAGATCATTATCATTGTTAATATCCCAAGCACCAGGGAAGATAATTTTTTGCTCCATCGATTCTTTAATCTTCGGATCAAATTCTGCAAGTGTTTCAAAAATCCACCAGTAATTTGAATCTACATCATATTTTTGCCCAACATCAGCACTATCACTAAACGGATCCCTACTAAATATCTGATCTCCAATATTTCTACCATCTACATCTTGGCATTCAATAGCACCAACTCCTTGACCTTGAATATTTTTGGTCGGGACTCGGATGAGTGCATAGCGATCAGAACCATAATGCTCATTGGTGCCACTGTCCTGAGTAATAACATAGAGAGGACCACGTTCCAGATAGGCTTCAGCGGTCCCCTCCCCCTGTGTACACCAATGGGAACCTGTTGACATAAGCACCAAGGCTTCTGGAGTGGTACAACGATAGAAGGAGTAACCTCTGGTCTTAGCTAAAGGCTCACAACCATCTCTGAGATACTTATCCTTCTCTCTAATTAATTCTCTACCCTGCTCATTTTTGGATAGGTCGGCTCTAGTAGCCGTGTCATATATTTCTTTAAGATCTGAAAGACCTAACTTCATGATATCTTTTTCACCAGTAAAATTAGCACTACGTTTTAGCATAGCATAACGTTCAAGCATAATTTTAATATCATCTCGTTTCATTGTTCCGGCTAGCGAAGATCTACCTTCTGGATCATCCATAGCTTTTCTAGTCTCTCTACATAACCATTCTAAATATTCTCCATTTTGAGAAGGGTCAACTAAAGATAGAGTATCTACCCCATGAGGAGGGAGATGATATTTAGAAGCAAGAGCTTTTTTCTTAGCTTCCGAAGCGGCGGCAAATTTCAATAGAGCAGATTTAAAGTTAGAAAGTGAAGATTTCTTCAGTTTTTCAGAAGGTTCAGAGGTAGGTTCCAGTTCATCTGTTGCTATTTCACCCTCTATTTCTGGTGCTGATTCCTCTTGCACTTTGCCCATTCCACTATTTTCAATAATATCATCAATATCTGTACTCGTAGGGGTGAATTGGTCCTTAACATATTCTAGTATGTCATCGTAAAGCGTATCATAAGTCATCAGTTCATCATAAACCGGCTGAAGGACTTTCAAGGCCCATTTATAATCCCCTAGAGTTAATCCGGGGGTCACTTTTTCTACTCTGTCACTCTGCCCATTTTCAAAAGCTCTAATACCTGATGTCAGATTAGCTAAATACCAATCAAGAGCATAGTGATGGTTAACAGTATTGGGGAGACCCATTCGGATAGCTGCTTCATGCATTGCTCTAAATACTTTGGTGGCCTTTGGATCCCAGCCTGTCCCATAAATGAGTTCCTCGGCATCATCCATAGCTTTTTGATTTCTTTCTTCTTTTCCTGGAATAGTTGCAACAAATGCCTTTACTTTTTTCTCAATTATATCATTATAAAACTCTTTAAAACATCCCTCGCAACAAAAATTATGGCTTTCTTTATCAGGGGAGTCATCATTATTCACATAAATAGTATCGTAGCTGTCTGTTTCCATATATGCATCACATTGATCACATTTTTCAAAATGAGCCATATCATTAATATCATTAAAAATAAATCCTTCTCGGATATATCTTTCCAAATCCCTATCATAATTAGACAACCATTGAACTATTCCCCACCATTCATCATTGACTTGATAACATTTATCTTCAATTTCCCAGTTTCCTATATCCTCACCATCTGCATCTTGAGCTTCAAATCCTGTGACAGAATCATCCGGAACATGAATCTGAAGATAGCGATCTGATTCATAAGAACTTTCTTTTTCTTCTGTAGTAAAGACATAAATGGCTCCCCTACTTAAATAACGTTGGGCATAGCCTGGGTTCTTAGTACACCAATGAGAACCTTCCCCCATCAATTGCACGGCTCTTACAGTAGTCGGCTCATAACATACGACACCTTCACCTGGACTGCCGATCTCTTCACAGCCTTCTGCTAAATATTGTTTCCTTCTTCTCTGTAAATCTCTCTCTCGCTCTTTCTTAGAATAGTCATCAGGAGAAGATTCTTGTATAACACTGATAAGATCGTTAAAATTGGCATAGGAAAGAATATTATTTTTGGGTTTACCATTAATCAAACCTGTAGCCCAGGCAGCACTATTTTTTAAACGTCCAAACTCCTCCAGAGCATCTTTTAATTCATCTTGAAGTGCTGGCCCCACATTTTCGTCATGTCTCAAGACTTTTACTAGCCATTCGGTATATTGACCGTTTGGAGTTGGATCTATATTCGCACAGATCTCTACGAATCCTTGGGAAACCAAATATTTTTTCTCCAGTGCCTCCTTCTTTGCCTGTGAAGCTGCGGCTAGAAGACTCAATAAAGTTGACTTGAACATGGCTACCTCTACTCAAGGATCAGAAAATTAAAAAGTTGCCATACTTTTGTCCTTTTTAGGTATAATAGGATTGTGAGTATTAGTCATACAAGGGAGTAACTGAATGTCATCTATCAATTCATTGCTGTACACCTATGGAGTCATTTCATTAGCCACTACTTTATTTTTTTGGGGATTTACTATTTTAGGATTTCTTTCCCAGGATTTACGAGAAGAGGCTAGAAAACAAGGTTTAGGCTTGATCCCAGCCTTGTTCATGGGGATTCTTCTTGGTGTAACATGGCCCAAATCAATGTTTAATCTATTTAAATTTATCCACAATGGAGGAAAAGTATGACCGATACTAAGAAAGTTATTCTCATGGTGGGGCCTTCGGGCTGTGGTGATCCTGCTCCCACTCAGCATCTACGTCTACGGGTTCACCTGTGTGACCCTGATGCGGTGGTTCCTGCTCCCCGTCTTCCCCGCCTTTCACATCCCCTCCTATCCGGTGGTCGTTGGCCTGGGGCTGCTGATCCGCTACGCCACCTACTCCCCCACCGACTGTGAACCGGCTGTGGAGTCGAAGATAAAGAAGGCGGTTATGGGCCTCCTCAATCCGTTCTTTATTTCCGAGCGGCCCTGCTGTTCGGCTGGATCCTTCTGAAGTTCATGTAAGGAGTTCCGATGTCTCGTCTGATCAATGATGGCCCCGACCCTAGTGTGGTAAAGCGGGTAATCTGTAAGAACTGTGGGGCCACAATGGAGTACGTCCCCGCTGATGTGATGTCCAAGACAGTTCACGATTACGGTGGGGGCTCTGATGACTACCGCTACATCATCTGTCTGAAGTGCCTCGACCCAATTTACCTATAATTTTCTGAAGCTGGAGTTCTAAAAACTCTTCAGCATTTTTTTCATCAAATTTCACTTCTATCACAGAATAGTTTGATCGTAACCAAATGTCCCTCGCTATTTGGGATTCAAAATGCTTTTTTGTCTTATGGAAATAGTTTGGAAATATATAGTGCTGCACTCCATTATACTCAACAACCACCCTTAATTCCGGCAACCAATAGTCAACCCTCACCCTCCCACTCTTACTTACGTCTTTTGGGCATACTAGAGGAAACTGAGGGATAGCTTCAATCCCCAGTTCACTAATTACCTTTCCTAGGCGTTTCTCATTCTTCCCCTTCGCACACTCTGGACAGCCCTTACCTCTAGAAAAATTTGCCCAAGAAATCCTCCACAAAAACCCGCAAGAAACACACTTTACCCTAAGCAATGAATGAGCAGTTTGATAATCGTCAACACATCTTATTTCAATCCCCATCTCCCTCATTTTGTCGGCAACACTGATTTTCGTTTTCCATGACTTCTCCTCATTCCTTTTTCGCAACCTCTCTGCTAGTAGTAGTTGATTGCATTTTGGACATGTTTTAGCACGAAATAGGGTTTCATACCTTGCTTGAAAGATATGTCCACACCCCAGTCCTAACCAGTTATGTTTGTATTTTTGCCCAAGAAATTGTGAATCAAGAAGTTTGTATTTCGATTCGTTGCACACTCGTTTACCTTTATTATATCTAACTAGTCTCGTCGTGTGCCCATTTCTACTACAAATAGGGCAGGGATTCCCAGGGCTATCCATTACGAATCCCCAAGCCGTGGTCCAGATATGTCCGCACTCCCCCATCCAGGTCAGATTTTTGTCTCTGATGCCAGAATATACCCCATCAACCAGCTTAACATTTTTCTTGTTTTCTTCCAGCCAATCGAGTATCATTTCATTAGTCCATTTTGTTCCTTTCACTCTTCACCCCCTAGGAGTAGCCATGCAGATGATAATTGCCGTTGGACCATCAGGCTGTGGGAAATCTCACTTCTTTATTAATTACTTGAAGCCCCAAGGATTTATAGAGGCCAGTGCGGATCATTTCTTTGAAAAATCTGGAGCTTACCAATTTAATCCTCGTGAACTTGACAAAGCCCATGAATTTTCTCAGGAAGAAGCCCGAGAGGCCATATCTAAGGGTTTGAAAGTTTATATTTCAAACACCAACACCCGCGAATGGGAACGCAAGCCATATGTAGATTTGGCGAATAAGGTAGGTTACGAGGTTTGGTTGAAGGTGTTTGATGTGGATGCTGAAACTTGTGCCGCTCGTAATACCCATGGTGTTCCTCTGGAAGCCGTGAAGAAGATGAAGGAAAGGATTGACGTTCCGGCAGGTTTTTTCAAGGTGTAGTAATGACCAGAATTTTATTTGTAGATGATGAGGAAGTGCGTTTCACCCTCCTCAAAATGAGGGATTTCTTCCCCGAAGAGGCAGAAGTCTGTTCTGTCAATAATGCCATAGATGCCATCACGGCTGTCAGAGATGAGCTTTGGGACACCATTTTTCTGGACCATGACCTCAATACTTTTGTTGATGGTCAGGAGATTACCGGATTGGATGTCGCTAAATCCATTATTCAATTTGCCGTTGGTGCCCCCGATTGTATTATCCATAGTATGAATCAGTCGGCGGCGTGGCGAATGGAGAAAACTCTCCAAGAAGAAGGGTTTTTCACTCAAGTCATTCCTTTCCACAAACTTCCGGAAAGGATGTAACCGGGTGTAGAAATGGGTAGGATTAATAGTATTAATTATAGGAGCCGTGTCTCTTTCAGGGATGTGGCTCCTTTTAAAAGACGAAAAAGGAGTCTAAATATGCCACTTGTTCTTAGCTATACGGATACCAGGGAGACAGATAATGAGATCCTATGTGAAATAACGACAATCGGGAATACTTCTGGATTACAATTTACATTTCCCGATAGAACTCAATTTTATCCTTATCCTTTATCTACTACATATCCAAGTGGGATTTTAAGTTTTGCTGTGAATAAAATGGGGCAATTGAAAATGGATACGGTTTCTTTGGTCATTCCTCCCGAATGGTGCAACGATCATCTAACTGACGTTCTAGGCCATCTTTTTAGAGAAACTCATTGGGATTCTCATCCAACTCATGTAATCACACTTGTATGTGAACCTCCTGAATTATTTGATCTCATTAATAAATATTTTCAGGGAACTTGGCATTTATAGGAGTTTATTAATGAACTACTCCCCCTTTTACTCCCTTCTTCGTCAATTAAAGGAGGGAGATAAAAAATTTGATTCTAAGCAACTTAAGAAATTGGAATATGGTGATTTAGATTTAGCTGCGATGGGGAATGCCGGATCTTGCCGCTGTCCAGTCGAAATGGTCATTGAAGAGAAAAGAAAACGAAGAGTTAAATATGTTTCATCCAAATCGTTAAACCGAGAACTTCTGAATGAATTGGGTATGTTGGACGATGTGTTAGCTGATCGTATAAAACTTAGTGAATTTCCAACATGGGACAGTCTCTCTATTGTTGCAAAACTCTGGTTTAAACTTTCCTGCCTGGAAATGCACACAGATTATCCAGGCCCCCGTATTGAAGAAGTCATTTTTCTTTTCCAGGAATGTTTAAAAGAAGTTCATCCTCCATTACCTTTTCAGATCGCCAAAAATTTTCAAACTGAATTTCAATCCATTTATCTTCGATTAGGAAAGTTACCGGATGAAGTGATCAGAGATTGTTGTACCCAATGTGCCAATGTCATTTACGGTTTTATTGACGGTGACGAACTAGAAATTTGTGATAATATGGCATTGAAAGATTATTCTTGTAGTGGTGGGTGTTTCTTTCCGATTGGAGCTTAAGTGGATTTGGCACAGTTGAAATCACATTTCCCTTTTCCTGAGATTCGACCATCTCAGGAAAAAGCTCTGGAAAAATTTGTAGTGGATGAAGAGAAGGGTAAGAAGTTTTCTATTTTTGAACTACCTACTGGTATTGGAAAGTGTTTCGCAAAAGGCACTCCCATCCTTATGTTTGATGGGGTAATCAAACCTGTAGAAGAAATTAAGGAAGGAGAGCTTGTAATGGGGCCTGACTCCACTCCTCGTAAGGTGATCAGTTTATCTCAAGGCAGAGATGAATTATTTAGGGTGACTCCAGTGAAAGGCGACTCTTTTGTAGTCAATTCCTCCCACATTCTTTCTGTAAAAATGACCGAAAACCATAAACAAATTATTAACCTAACTTTGTCGGATTATTTGGCTAGAAGCAACAATTTTAAGCATCATGCTAAACTTTATCGAACTGGCGTAGATTTTGAGAGTGTATTAACACACGATTTAAAAGAACTTGCTTATTATATTGGATTATGGTTGGGGGATGGTTCTTCAAAAAGGTTGACTGAAGTTACTACTGCGGATAAAGAAATTCAAACCTATTTAAGCAATCTAGCTTCAAATTTTGGCCTTAGTTTGACTGCATATAACAATGGATCTAAGGCTACTTCTTGGAATATAACTACACAGGCTATGGGAGGTAGAAAAGATAGAAATATTTTATTAAACGAATTAAAGAAACTAGATATTTCTTCTAACAAGTCCATCCCTTTGTCTTTCAAAACCGCATCTAGAATTTCCAGACTTAAGTTACTCGCAGGTTATTTAGATGCTGATGGGAGTTTAGCCTCTAATACATTTGAATTTTCATCAGTTAATAAAAATTTAGCAGATGATATTTCATTTATAGCCCGTTCTCTTGGGTTCAGTGTGTATGTTAAACCTTGCCATAAAACTTGTCAAACAGGAAATGGGGGGGTTTACTATCGCGGGAATATAAGTGGGGATATCCATTTGATCCCAACTCTCCTCCCAAGAAAACAAGCAAAAATGAGACAGCAAAAAAAGAGTGTGCTTGTTACTGGTTTTAAAGTGGAACCTGTTGGACTAGGGGATTATTATGGTTTTGGTGTTGATGGGGACCACTTATTTCTTTTGGGGGATTTTACAGTAGTTCACAATTCCGGTCTTTCTATTGCAGCTTTAGGGTGGGCTGCGGATTGTCCTGTTGAACCCCCCTTGAAACCTGGAGGAACGATCCTCACTTCTCAAAAGATTCTACAGGATCAATATGCGTCTGAATTTGGAAGTATTGGTCTAGCTGATCTTCGTGGTGCCTCTAACTACCGATGTGGGGAGCAGGAATCTAACTGTGAAATCGGCAGTGTTATGAATAAACTGGCTGGAACTATCTGTGAACATTGCCCTTACAGAAGTGCCAAGGCAGCTTTTATGGCTTCTCCCAGGGGTATTACTAATTTTGCCTATTATCTTACAGACTCAATGTTCAAGCGGCAACTACCGAAGCGTAAGCTCATAATTATTGATGAAGCGCATAATACTGAAAATGTTTTGATCGCTTTTTCTGAAATTGGTATTTCAGCTAATCGTCTAGAAGAATTTGATATTAAACTTCCCACTAAACCACTTACTACTATTCCTGAAACTAAATATTGGGTAGAGCATACAGTTATTCAAGCCGCTGACATTTATGGAATTAAGTTAAAGGAAGAAATCGCTGCGGCTCTACAAGGACATGGAAGTTTGATGGCTTTGCTTAAGAAGGAAATGAATCTCTCCTCTTTCAAGAGTAACCTTGGTAAATTTCTAGAATCAGAGTCAGAGATGTGGTTTATTCATCAGACTGACGGTTTGGGTATCAAGCCGCTTCGTGGGGATGTTTTCTCTGAGGAACTTCTTTTTAGTCGGGCTGAAAAAATCATGTTCATGTCTGCTACCATTCTGGACCCTCGCACTTTTGTTCGCAATCTAGGAATTTCAGTCAAGGATTGTGGCTACATGAGTCTGCCTTCAGAATTTGCTCAAGATAACAGGAAAATCATTTTCACCCCCGCTGGCTCTATGTCTTACAAAAATTATGACACCACTCTACCCAAGCTCCTCAACAAGATTGAGCGTATTTTGGAGAAGCATAAGAATGAAAAGGGAATTATTCATTGCCAATCGTTCAAGTTGATGAATCATATTCAACAGGGTTTAAGGAGAAGTCCTCATTACTCCAGATTGGTCGCACATGACTCCCAATCTCGCGCCTATGCAGTGGATAGGCACTTGACCTCAACAGAGCCTACGGTGCTTCTCAGCCCCTCTATGACCGAAGGTTTGGACCTTCGTGGGGATCTATCCAGGTTTCAGGTGGTAGCGAAAATGCCTTTCAATAACTTGGCAGACCCTTATGTAAAAAGAAGAATGGAGTTAGATAAAGCGTGGTATTCTTGGACAACAGCCCTTACTCTCATTCAGGGTTTAGGTCGTTCCATCCGTTCTAAGGAAGACTATGCCAGGAGCTATATTATAGATCAGGATTTTAATATGTTTTTGAAAACCTGTAATGATATACTACCTGAATGGTGGCTAGAGTCAATTGAATTTCGCTAAAGGAGTAATATAATGGATGTAATTTTAATTGAAGATTATAAATTGGATAATATTCCAGAAAATTCTGTTATCCTGGATGTAATTCAAGATGGACGATTTTATATCGGAATGTGGTGTAAGGGGAACGGTTCTTATAAGGTTGCAGTTCCAGTTAGTCTATGTCAAGAAATCATTGTTCCTCGACTCTCCTTCTCCCTTGAGAAATTTCTAGAATCCTATACCTCTGATGCTTTTGCGGATATGGATAAGATTTCAAAAAGAATGGACGAAGGGGAGTAAACTCAAGTATTAACATCTAAGAGGACTTGTAGTGAGCAATTTCGATAGACTGTTTTTCAATCTTATTCGACAGGGAGACACACCGGGAGAGATCAAACGCTCCACCGATGCTTGTACTTGGTTTGTCGAAAATATGACAACAGTACGTAGAGTGAGTTCTCCCACCGATCTTGAGCTTTATGGTTATATTTATACCTATTGGTCGGATCACCGTAAGGCTCCGAGTCTCACTATTCTCAAAGAAATTATTGAAAAGAAAGCTACTTCTCCAGGGGTTTCTGAGCAATTTACTCAATTTGAAGAAAATGAAGATCTAACAATTTACAGTGTGGAGGATCTTCCCCAAGTTTTAGCTGATTTGGTAAAAGAGTTTGAAACAGAACGTCTAAATGACATTCTGAAGGTAGCGAGAGGTATCAATACTACCCAATTTACAGATCCAAAAACCAAAGAAATATTAAGTGGCCCAACCGATGCCATTAAATATTTCTTTAGAACTATGGAGCATGGAGGGATTCAAACCAATCGTCTGAATTCCTCAGGGTCATTGAATGAAGATGCTGGTGATATTGAAGAAATTTATTTGAAATCAAAGGCTGATCACTTAGCGGGAAGACTTCGGTTCTTTACAAAAATTAAAGGCATTGATGACAATCTAACCATTAAGAGGGGGGATTTCGTTGGTATTTTAGGCTACACTGGCAATTGTAAATCCACCCTCTGCCGCTCTATTTGTTATAATGCTGCACTCCAGGGGTTCAACGTTCTTCATGTGACTCTGGAACAAACGTATGATGAGGAAATGACTATTTATGCTCTCATGCATTCGGCTCATCCCAAATTTGGTAGGACTACTGCCATTTGTAAAAAAGAATTTGATGAGGGTCGATTGACAGAAGAAGATGAGCATTTTCTTTTTAAGGTGGTTCTTCCTGATCTTAATAAACTCCCCGGTAAACTCATTATTCGTCAGCCGCAAGAAAGTTCAAGTTGGGGAGCTATCAAGACGATTGCAGAAATTACGCATCAAGTCACTCCTGGGGGATTAGATTTGTTCTTTCTAGATTATCTGGCTCTTTGCCAAACCTCTTCTAAAAATGTTAAAGAAGAGATCGAAGCCAACATTAAAGATATGAAACAATTCGCCCTTCACTTTAATGATAATAAGGGAATTGTGGCGATGACCCCAGTACAAGGTAAGCGAGAGGGGTGGACCGATGCTGGAGAAAACGATGGAAAATGGGAAGCTACAGGGGTCTACATGTATTCGGAATTTGAACGTTCTTTAGATAGTTTGATTTCAGTCTATTTGGGTGAGATTGTCCCTAAGAATCAGCTTATTATTTCTTCAGCCAAGCTCAGACGTTCCGGCGGTATTCCCCCATTTTTTGCCGGGGTTAATTTCGATGTCGGATTGGTGACCAATCTAGTTAATATTAATGTAAAGGATGAGGAAGTATTCAAGAAACTTGTGGAAGATGCATTCTGATGTTGAATGAACGTGATGCCTTCTACCTATTTTCCACACTGGAGCTTTTTATCCCATTAGATGCTCCAGCAAAGGTTTCTCTTCGTAGCAATATGAGAGGTAAAAAATGTTTTAGATATGAGGCATATACTAATGGAAGACAATGGACAGTGGACTTTTATAATTTAACATTTTTATACTGTCTGGTTCCACCATATTCACATCAAGTAAATAATTCAGTATTATCACTTATATCGTATCTCTATAAGAGTCTGGGGTTAAATTATGAGCAACTTGCTAAAACTAAACGCATTTGAAGATTTGCAGAAAATTCTCATTCGTCAACGAGAATGCTCTGATAAGGCGCGAAGAGAATTAAACCGTGTAACTGATTCAACTATTATATTGTATGCTCCGGATGGGTCATTTGCTGAAACTACCACAAAAGAAATTACTAGAAAAGTGGTTAATCTTCTCACAGCCTATGCAACCCTACCGACCCTATCCGAATTTTCAGAAAAACCTTCTCTTTTAAAATCTGCGGCCTGGGGTGGTTCATTTGGAGTCGCCACTGTAGTAGGGACAGTAATTCTGAAAAGTCTTGCCGAATTTTCTCAATTTCCCCCCAGCGTGGTTAAGCCCGTATTCATTAAAGTTCTTGGAGAATTACATGATGTGGCGAATGGGGCTGGTAATGAAATATCAATTATGGAACGAGTTATGGAGAATCTAAATTTCTCTATTAAAGATGCTCAAGGTAACGAGATTCTAGGAGACAAACGAGAGAGGATAATTAGAGGAAAGGTTTCGCTTCTCTTAGAATTAATGGCAAAATTGATGAGCGATTATCAGATGATTGAAACAGAGATTGATAATGGAGAGGATGCTAGTGCTATCACAAATCTTGGGAGTCGCGTTTATTTTCATCTGAGGGATATTGAACTATATATATTAGAGATTGAAGTTTCCTATAAAGAATTATCCGAGAAGAAAAAAGCAGAACCTCTAATTACCAGTATTAAGTAATAGAGAGTAAAGGAGATTGAATGTTTCGATCAACAAAGGTAGCGGCAATTTTTGATTTTGATAAAACCCTATCACCTCAATATATGCAGAAAGTTATCTTTGATGCCTATCAAGTAGATGAAGATTCATTCTGGGTTGATTGCCGTAAACGCTCAAAAGAAAATGAAATGTTATTTGGTGGCACTCACCATGAAGTAGATTATATGGCTACTATGCTTTCCTATGTTAAAAATGGCAAATTTTTGGGTTTGACTAATGAGAAGTTAAAAAGTTTGGGAGAAACCATTCCACTCTATCCAGGTGTAGCTTGGATGTTTAATGAGATTTGGAAAACCGGAGCAGAAATTTATATTATCTCTTCTGGTATTAAAACTATGTTGGGAACTCTGGAAGGGCGTATTCAAAGGGAAATAAATAATGCAGATTTCCGCATTTCTGGAATTTATGGTGGAGATTTCAGAGAAGATGAGAATGGCCTCTGTAGTATTGCCAACTGTATTAGTGCTATGGATAAGACTCGCTTCATTTACGAGATCAGTAAAGGCTGCAATATTTATAATTTTGATGTAACCACTTCTGTCCCTATCGGTGGAAGGCGTGTTCCCTTAGAAAACATTATCTATGTCGGAGATGGTCCCTCAGACGTTTGGGTATGGAACCTTATTAAAGACTCTGGAGGATATACTATGGGAGTTTTTAATCCAGAATTCCCCTCTCAATTTGAATTGGTAGAAAATATCCGCAAGGGTAACAGGCTAGATACAGTAGCCGTAGCCGATTATCGTGAAGGATCGACAGCCGCTTCCTGGATTCTTGGTAAAATCAAAGAAATGATAAAATTAAGTTCAGAAGAATATATGATTAAACAAAGGGTTACAACCATTAAACGCCCTGGATACTGAGTAATAACATTCATAGGAGGCCAATGATGGCACTTTCAAAGCACCGTAAGACCCACTCTGCAAAGGTGGCTGAACGTTACAAGGAACTGGTGGAGATGCGCCTAGCCGCTGGAATGACCAGTAATGGGAACAGTCCTAAATCTAAGAACAAGGTTAAGAATACCCCTATCCGAAATCCCAATCGTGTGAATATGACTAAAGGACAGAAGAGAGTAGCTAAGGCTATTCGCCATATGGCTAAGGCCAACGAGATTTAATAGTGAAACGAATTCCCTTCGCCGTTGCTCTTCTCTTAGAAAAGAGAAAGCCTAAAGGCACCAATATTGTTATTGGGAGCGATAGCGTAGTTATTAAGGCTTTGGAGAAGAAATTTCAGACTGCTATAGCACCTTTTGACAAAGACAATCCAACTTTGTTTTCTTATTTGGAATCTGAGTTGGATGTCCCTGCTGCATTAAGGGACAGTGTTTCCATTTGGTTGAATCCACCATTATCTAAAAATCCAGATGTTCTACGTTACTTAGTATCCTCTCTTCATCCAGAATTTAAAAAAGAACAATGTGATAGTTTTGTTAAATGTTTAAGCTATGATTCTAATGGGTTTCGTAATTTTAATACCTTATATTGGGTAATTCTTTCAGGTAGATATGAAGAAATTCCTTGGGTAAAAGATCCTTGGGAAAATCCTAATAACTGGCTTGGGCAAATGAACATAGGTTTAAGACTGAATTGGTTGCATACTAATGTTGTTGGTTACGTTTATGCCAAGGATGATAACAAGCAGGGATTAGAGAAATTAGGTATATCTTTTAAAAAGGCTAATCACTTAAAAGGTCTAAATCTCAGTAATAATAAAATGTTCCGTACTTTATTGGAATTGTCCAAATGGCGCAGCAACCGTCAAAATGAGTTGCAAACAGCATTGCTTATTACAAACATATGGGAGTCATAAATGGTAAAAACTAATATTAAACGTCTAACAGATGGAGCAGAGCCTACAATTAAGACCAGTCCTTTTGTAGAAAATATTTTGGGAGATGTCCAGGAAGAGCCAGCGGCCATCCCTTCTGGTATAGGAAAAGGTCGAGGGGGAAAGATGCCAGTCAGAAATAAGAAGGTTAAGGTGGTTGAAACTCCTATTGAGATTCAAGGTTCTCATGGAGAACCTTTTGGAGAACCCATCCTACCTGCAACAGTACAAGGTCCACCACCCCCTCAAACTATAGTCGGAGGTAACGGTCCTTCTGCTCCTCCGATGACTACTCCCCCTACTTTAGTCACTCCTTCCTCCTCCTCTGTCTCTAAAGTAACAATTCCCAAGATTGATGTATCTTCTAAAGTCTATCCCTGCCCTCTTTTTGCTTCCAGTAGAATTTCAAAGATGCAGACTATTAAGTTAGGAAATGCTGTAGGAGATGTTAGTGCTGCGTGGGGTTCTCGTTTTGACCCTAAACAGTGTAGCATTTTCCTTCACAGAGTATCTGTTACTAGTAATCCTACAGGTCATCTTTCCGCTCCAATTTTTGAGAGTTCTGGACCTCAAAATGTGAAATTTCGTATCATTCGTGATAATAATTTAACTCCTCTTCCGGAAGGGAGTATTTATCTTGGATCATACTCTGATGTTCATGTGGGGCCAGCCATGCAAACCCTTCATGTATTTTTACTTCCATGAAAGGGCACAACATGCAGCAAGAACGACCCGTAGACATCACCAAGATCCTTCAAGAAATTCAAGGACCAAGCAACGAAGAAAAAACTTTCCGTAAAGAAAATTTAGAAAAAGCTGATGAAAAATATTTTGACGAGCAGAATAAAAAGAAATACCCAGCTATTTCCTCTTTAACTGAAGGAGTAGTCAGTAAGAAGAAAAAGAAGAAGTAAAATGTGGCGATTCTGCTTAAAGGTGTTGAACCCATTCATCTTCATTTTTAATATTGCTAGGTATCTAGGTTATGTTCAACAATATAGATATCGTGATCCAGAAGATTGGCCTCCTTATTATACTAAGGATGATGTGAAATATTTTTAAAGGAGTGAAGTGTGAATAGAGCGGAGACAATTGCTAATTTGACCGTTGCTAAGAAGAGATTTGTAAAACTTCAAGAAGAGCAAGAGGATATTTATCAAACCCTATTGAAGAATCTGAACAGAACTGATGAACCTCATATGTGGATATGGGATTTTATTGCTAATGATGGTTCTAGTATAGAAAATGTTATGAGACATTTAGATGGATGAATTTATAAATCCTCAAATGTTAATAGCCAGAGCCATCAGAGACAAAGATATTCCCATGTTGGGTATAATAGAGCAGTATCTAAAGAATGCTGTGTTCCATGATTCTTTTGATGAAGAAGCTGAACGTGTTCAAAAAATTTTATTGGAAGTTATTGACGATTTCAGAAATGCTATGGAGAAATGAAATGGTTGCAAATATCATAACAGAGACAGTTACTAATAAAGATGGGGACGTTCTTTGGTTCTCTAATTATCCGTTTACTCGTTTAAATAAAAAAGGAGAGTGCTTTATTCACGATAGCCATCGCTATGAAGTGATTTCATCCATTCTTGATGGAAGAAATATCAGAACTGTGGTTATTAAACTCTCATAACTGTAGTGACCTAAAATAAATTTACCAGAATTCTTCTCATCCCTGGTATAATATGAAGAGGGGTTCTTATGGTTCACAGAGGAAAGCGTTGGATTCGTGGTTTTGAAGCTGCTCAAGCTGCCTCTGCTCATTCTGATGGTAAAATTATCGGCTCTCGTCTGGGGGCCGCTCTCTATTCTGGAAATAATCTCCTTGCTGTGGGGTTCAGTATCTATACAAAAACCCATCCTGAAGGTAAGCAGAGAACTTATGATATTACTATTCACGCAGAACAAATGGCCTTGCTGCGTAGAAGGCATTACGAAAACGATTCCAATCTCATAATGTATGTATGGAGAGAGACTGTAGGAGGAATTCCTGCATTGAGTAAACCATGTGTCAATTGCCAGGAGAGAATGCGCTTGGCTGGAGTTCGCAAGGTTCGCTATATTAACGTCAAGGGGGAGACAGAAGAGATGCGTTTCTGAAACGTTAAAAAATCAGAATTTCTATTCCTTTGTTAGAGGTGGCTATGCTTCCAATGATGAAGTCTTTGAAATGAACTGTTTAATTTGTGATCAAAAAATAGAATGCCAATCTACTTTTGCTAAATCCTTATGTAGTAAATGTCAAGGAAAAATAACTGAAGAAGGGATGCTGAGTTACCGATTACTTTTACAAATTGAACGAGAATCCCTTCTTTCCGAGTAATTAATTAATAAGGAGGGGATCTTGCTAGCATGGATTAAAGGAATTTTTAAGGGTAAACTTGTCTTAGATGAGAATGACATAGTAATCTCCCCATCTTTAGCGAGGGCTATCCTTTTAAATAGAACTGTTTTAAATAGTGAATTGGATGTGTGGGGGAAAAAGAACTTCCCTCGTTGGGCTGACTTCTTTGATCCTAACAACAAGAACTATTCTGTGCCACTATACAGAACAGAAACTAGTGTTTGGCAAGCTAAAGAAGAAACTCTAAAAATTCTTATGGGGTATTTAATTAGATATTCGGATCATGATGTATGGGTAATCCGATCAAGAACTCGCAATGCCCAACCCATATGGGACACATTTCAGAAATTAGGAATGACATGGTAGATAAAATATACATAGATCTGGATGGAGTACTTGCCGATTTTGACAAGTGGAAGAACGAAGCAGCGAAATATCACCCCCAAATTTTAACTGATAAAAGTGAACTATGGATAGATGCCGCTGCGACCGACAGACTCTATTACCATTTAGATTTGATGCCGGATGCTGCCACTCTCATGCTCTACTTGGAATCATTGGGAATACCTTTAGCCATCCTGACTGCTATTCCTCGCCGCAAAACCGTCCCAACGGCTGAAGCGGATAAAAGAGAATGGGTAAAAGAGAATATAGGGGATATTGAATTCCATATCGGCCCCTTCTCTCAAGATAAGCAACGATTCTCTGGTCCTGGAAAAGTTCTGATTGATGATAAAAAGTTGAACATAGATCAATGGAATGCCAAGGGTGGTGATGGTATTTTGTTTACCAGCGCAAATCAGGCTATTCGGGCCGTTGAGAGGTTATTGTGAAAGATGAAGATAAGTGTTGGAAACCTAAGATCTTATGCTCTAAATGTAATTCCGAAAAAATAGTAGTCATGAAGCACAATTTAAAATTTATAGAAAAATGTGCCAATTGTGGGCATACTTTCATCCTGGATTTTTTGGACCGTGAAATAAAATAATCTACTTCATTTTTTAGATTTTCCAGTATAATGAGGTATGGAGAATCTTATGGAACGGCTACAGGTCAAAGCTATCAAGAAGGCTGGTCGAGAACTGACCCGAAGCTTTGCTATGGCTCCAAAGGTCATTCAGCATAAGCATAGGATTGAGGTTAAGAAGACCACGAAACAGTGGTTAAAGGAGATTTAATGATGAATTTTGGATGGTTCAACCCTAATTCAGATGGACTTCCAGGTTTGGGAATTACTAATGAAGGAGAGAATATCTTCAATGATATCCCCGACCAGATTGTATTTCTAGAGCATGAGGATCTTGAATTCCTCGCCACCGTAGGGATGAAGTGGTGAAAAACATCTTCACAACTTTGTATGGGAGTCATTTGTTCGGCTGTAATGTGGCCGGTTCAGATGAGGACTATAAATCGGTTCATCTGGAAGATCTATCTGATCTTCTCTTTAAGGACACCCACGCACTCAATAGCAAGGATGAAACTGGCCCAACCAAAATTGAAACCGAAACCTTCAGTCTTCGCTTCTACCTGAAGATGCTTGCTGGGGGACAGGTTATTGCCACTGATATGTTCTTTGCTCCCCCACAGTTCTGGAGGGGAGAAGTGTCTCCTCTCTGGAAGGAGATTCAAGCACTAAAGCCTTACGCTATTACTAGAAGGCTTCATGCCTTCGCTTCCTATGCCAAGAATCAAGCATTTAAGTATGGGAACAAAGGGCTTAAGATCCTGACTGTGCAGAAGGCTATCAAACTTTTGGAGTCTAACACTAGCTTTGAGAAACTGTGTGAAGAGCTAAAGGGTATGGAAGGTATCAAGTACACCACTGAACATGCGGCTGTGCAGGATATCCGTCACATTGAAATTTGTGGTAAGGATTGGGGTGAGACTACGGCTTATCATCTGTGGCTCCCGGTTCTCAAAGACCTAGAGGCCCAGTATGGTGAAAGGGCACGTTTGAGTACCAGGGGTGTTGACCTCAAGGCCCAGTATCAGACCGTCCGTATCACTTCTGAAGCCATTGAGCTACTCTCTACTGGTCATCTGACTTTCCCCAGGGGCGAGGCCCCTTTGCTGCTCTCTATCCGCAATAATGAGCTTGGGGAAGAGGCTTTGCGTGATTTGGTGGAAAACAAGCTGGCTGAACTTAAGGAGACTGTTCCCACTGATTCCCTCCCTGAAAAGGCTGATTGGGACAAGCTAAACGATTTTATTTTGTCTGCTGAAAAAGATTTTCTGAAGAAAACTCTGTAAATTAGGTATAATACCACTAGGGCCACACGGATAAAAGGAGAATTACTGATGGCGAGAACTACTGTAGAGAAGCGTACAGCGGAGCGAATGTCCACAGAGAAGCAGTTCAAGAAGGTGAAGATCCGTCTTACAGAAAGGCGCAAGCGAGAACGAGAGGCTATTAAGAACCAGGACAACGCTTTGTCATGGCTACCTGCGTTTACTCAAGCTACTTTTCCAGATGGGATTCTCCCTCGTATTCGTGCCTTTGAACATATTTGTCGCTCTGCTAAATACCTCTCTTCCGATTTTTCTCAGACAGATGTGAAGCAGTGGCTCAAAATGAGTGGCTATGTCCCTGATGGCCCTGGGTTTATTCTGAAGAGTGTAAAGTCTGCTGGAATTAGTAAGATTAACCCCAGCAAACCTAAAAAGGATGTTGCCAGTTCTCGCAAAAAGAAGGAAACAATCGCCAAAATTAATTATGATGAGCATGAATTGATGTTCAGCTATGATTGCATTGCCAATCTCAATTTGGGGAAAAAGATTACTAGGCGAAAAAGTACCATGGTAGAAGGACGAGCCATTTTTGGTAAAGCTGATGACGAAAGGACCACTCCCACTTTTGGAGGTAATGGTAACCAGTATCATCATACCTACAGCAACCATCTTCAGCCCTTTATCATCACTTACAATAATGATGGTATCTATATTAGTCACCGATTGCTTTAAAGGAGAACCAAATGAGTAGTTTTGAAACCAAGATTGTCATGACCCTGAAGAAGTCCACTAAGGGGACTCATGTGTATGCTAACGAGGACAAGGGGGTTAGTGGAGTTTACATCCCTAAGGAATTTCTTCCCGATGAAGCCCCTAAGACTATTCTCCTCACTCTTTCGGAGGACAAATGAGCAGCAAAGGTGTTTGTATAAATTGTAGATTCTGTTATGTATTAGATAGTACCCCCTACTCTTCAACTGCTGTTTGCCATAGGTTACATGAGTCTACTGGTCTTCCCCTTAACCGAAAATGTGAGGAAGAACGTCTAATTTCAATTCTTGGTAGCCCTTCTTGTGGGCCTGATGGGTACTTCTTTGAATCTAAGAGTTTTAAATAATACACCAAAAATAGTCTAGAATTAGGTATAATAGGGTAAGGAGGACTACAGCTAGCGCAATCGGATGTTTTATGGTTTACAAAGGAATTTTCGGGAGGTAAACATGCTAGATCAAGAATGGCTGGTAATCCCCTGTATGATGGTGTCGTTTCTTATTCGCGTTCCAATCTTTATCATAACCTTTATGATTGGGAGTGTGGTGGATGCGGTTCGCTACGGTTGGGATTTGTCGAACTTTCATCAATGTGAATAGAGGTTAAAAATGGAGCAAGGGAGTATCTTGAGAAAAATTAAAAGTCTAGCTGTTTCCAAGTTCTTCAGGGAGAGTCGTAAACCTGTGGGCTATGATGAGAGCTACAATGAAAAGACCCTTATTGAGATGGTTAGCAATAACTCCATCCTCTCCACTCCTGGGTATCGGGATGGCGTGGTTCTGGTTCCTGTGCTGCCCCGTTTCATGCGTTGCCCCGTTGTTCCTCTGACCCCTAATCTAGAGTTCAAGACCACCTACGAGAGCCGTATTCCGGGTGAAACGCCTCGTAAGCGCACGGTGGCTGTCGTTGATCAACTTCCCATCGCTGGTTATGTCTCTGCTGTTCTCTACCGCCATGATGTGCTGGTAGAGGATGGGGATGCCTCTGGTGATTCGGAATGGGAAGTGGTGGCTCTCCTGGCGCATCCTGAGTCCAAACCGGAACCTATGAATGTGGGTACGTTAATGGCTAACCACTTCAAGGCAGCAGGGGGAACCGCTACCAACATGACCCCTGAGGAGTTTGAAAAGGCTCTGCGTGAAAGCTACAATTTCTGGAAGAATCATACCATGGCAGAGGTACGTTCATGAAATATATTAAATTCACCATCCTATATCCTATCCTAGCTATTTCTTACTGCTTAGGATGTCCTGGTATTTTCCTGGCTACTTCTGAAACTCTCAATCGTATTAAGGGAATTCACAATGAACAACGATGAACTAGGTAAATATCTTCAAGCTTACAGGGCGGGGCATAGTTGGGAAGACCGTTTCCTAGCCCAGCAGATTGAGTTATTTCAAAAAGATCTCAAACATGGAGTTGGAGTTCTTGGCTTGGAATCCTCCACTTCTGAGGATGTTTACTTCGCTTCTCTTATGGGAATTAAACTCTAATGGATAATCGTATTATGGATATCAAACAATCCAGACCTTACGAACACTCTATTCTTAGTATTTCACTAGATACTTCAGGCTTTGACAATGAAGAGGTCGAAGCCGTTCTTTTTTATAAAGAGTATGAGGATCATCCAGATCATCATCATATTTGCCTAAACCGTGTCGAGGCTTACAAACTATTTGTATGGTTAGAGGATAATATGGATAAATTGACATAAAATAAACTAACAAAATGTTATAATGGAGGAACGTTATGCGTAAATTCATTATAACTTGCTTGGCAGTTCCATTTATTATATTTAAAGTAGCTTTTTTATATAAAGATGACTCTCATATTAAACATACTATTGCTATATCACAGGCAGTTGAACCTACCTATCGAATTTCAGCGCAACTTAATCCTGATTTACGAATTAAAATTTCCGCTGCTCTTTCAGAAATAAACAGAGATGGAACTGTCACTCCCATATTTATTTTAAAGACCCCAACTTTTTGAGTATTGATTGTTTTAAAGGAGGGTATCAAATGACTGTCTGGAAATATTGTGAATGTGGTTGTCATGGCTACGAATGCGGCAAGTATTGGGCCTTTCATGATCTAAGAGGAGATAATCTTTTTCATCTCCATAGAGGACACGGCTGGATTAGTCCAAAATTGGGGGTTTTTCAAACTGTGGAAGATTGCACAAGACAAATCAGGATTATGGAAGGTCATGATGAAATTGATTTTGAATTGGCAACGATTGAATATGACTATGCAATCCATCCCGAGGCCATGAAACGTATTCGCTTAATTGTCGATCAACTTAAGGAGAGGTCTATTGCATCCTGAAACCACTCATATCCAGCAAAATCTGAACTTAGAAGTGGCTCATGGGACTCTCACTAAGACTTATAATCTATGGATCAAGAATCGTTTTTTTCAACTAACTCAACGTGAACTTGACACGTTACACGATGTTCTTGATAAACATCGAACAAATGAGTCAATTGGCTAAATAAAACGCCTCAAAAATAATTTGCCCAACTTTTGAAAAAGTCCGGTATACTACAGTATCGGAGGCGTCACCCATGCTTTTCACCTATTCAAGCGTTGAACGGATGAATGAACTGGTCGAGAAGGCCAATAAATCGCTTCGCAAGATTGGAATTTCTGAAATCGTGATTGATAGTGTAAAGACTCGTAAGGTGCAGGTTGGCGAGAACGCTTTTCTGGAACCCATCTACAAGGGTGAAGGCTTCAGTGAGGCTGAACTTCGTGATCTTAGAAATTATTTTGATTTAGTCATCCAATGAATCAGTATTATCCAAAGAAGGCGGTTCTTAAGTCCTGAGAACCTGGAATCGCCAGTTGTGTGTGGGCCTCAGGAGTCCTATCACGAAAGAGCTTGGACAGGCAATGCTCTTGCACTACTGGCCCCGAAAGGGGCCTTTGGTGGTGATGACAGGTAGGCCAACAACTTCGGTTGTGAAATCCTGACAGTGGCGAAGAATTGACTGTCCAGAGCCAGTTCAGTCTTCCGGTGGTGGGAGGGTGCGCAACCGACTGCCATTTACGAGCCGGGAGGGGGAAGGCGAAAGCTCTCCCCCTTCTTTTTTAACTTTCTAACCCTATCTTTGAGGGATGCTATGTTTGAATTTGAGGCTGGGTTATTAAAACAAGGCTACACCATTTGGGGTAAGAGAATATCTCAAAATATTCATTTTCTTCAGCCTGTAATCGACAAGATTGAAGGAAGATTAATTAAACATGGAGTCCCTTATCATCATAGTCACGGAGATCTCCCTATAAGTGTAGTAACAGGAAGTTTAGATGGAACCATAACTATCATCCCGTCTGAGGCAACGTCAGATATTAATATTCTTTCCATTGGAAAGGCTATACCAGGAATGAAAGATGGCCCTCCCAATGACCCGAAAGCTAGATCTATACCGGAAGGGAGTGACGTATATATTCTTACGGGGGTTAAAATGCTCACGGCCAAAGAATTTGTTGCCACTACTTCCTACGCTATTCTTTGGGGTAAATATAATGATTTGAAGCTTGGAGAACTATCTTTAGAGGATTGGTCAAAATTGTACAAGACCAAAACTAAGCTTGATTGGGAATTGAGTGAGAAGGAACTAAAAAAACAAACAAAATCTAAAAATTCTTGCTTCAAAAATTCAAAAATTGGGTATAATAGTGTATCGGAGGAAGACATGGAATGCATTCTTGGTGGGACTTACGAGGATTTGGCCGAAAAGCTTCGGGAAGATGGAATGGAAGAAGTTGAAATCAGCAAGCTCATCGCTGAATTGGAAATGGCTGTTGAAGCTGCATAACAAGAATTAATTTTAAAGGAATTAGACATGATGGATAAGGCTCTAAAGACGTTTTTCGTTGCGGCTACGCTTCCTGGGGCCTTGCTGCTCCCCTATATGAATGGTCTGGTGAATGGGATAGCTGCTGCGGCTGGCTTCATCCTGTATCATCATGGTCATCCTGCTATTGGTATAGGTTTGATGGTATACGCTGCTGTCTCCAGTACCTTTACAGTGGCTTTGGCTAACCGAAGAGGATGATATTTAAAATGAGTCTTTTTGATAAGAAATCCTGCTTGGCTATTGGCGGTGGGGCTTTCCTTCTAGGTTATTTAGGATTGGGGTTATTTCAGTGTGGCATCTTACTCATCCCTGGCCTTGCTATTCTGGCAGTCATTAAGGACTATTCAGAAAAAAATTAAAGGAGTTAGTTGTGTTTCTCGCAGTGAGAAGCCCATAGAAGAGGAGGAGTGAGATGAGCCTGGAAAAAGACTTGAAGAGTGTTAAGCAGATATGGTGGGAAGGTGAGGATCTATTTATTTCTACTGAAGATGGAGCCACTATTCGTCTAGAGAAAGCCTACTTTATGTCTCACAGTGTTAAGCCCATAGAAGAAGAGAAGTAACATGCCTTGCCCTTGCCTCCTTGCTGATGAACCTTGCAGACCTGACTGCTCTTGTGTTAACCCTCTTATGTCTTGCGGCTGTCTTTGTTGCTGCACTTATGGTAGTCCTGAACAACAGAAACGTCAGGCTAATAGACTGGTCACTAACCAAAAAAGAACTCATGTCTTATGTGTGGGAAAACATGGAGAAGATAATTACTGGGGTTGAGATTTAGCCTTTTTAGTTTCAGATATTTTCTTCTTGGTTTCTTCAGAACAACTTACCCCTTTATTCCAAGATGGTTTACCCATTTTAGCCTCAGATATTTTCCTTTTGGTTTCTTCAGTCATTACATGCCCTTGAAGACTGTCACTGATATGTTTCTTTTGCTCATCAGTTCTTTTCTTTCCTGTGTTAGCTTTTCCAACTTTCTCTGCATGTTCTTTGGTAATTATTTGTTTACTCCTGAAAGGTAGGTTGCTATGCTAGAGGTACAGAAATTTCTTTTGTCCAATACTTTATCGGACCTTAAGGAAAAGTATGCCATCAATTATAGGGTGGGTGATATAGAAAGTTTGGTTAGTTTAAATTACAACCAGATTGAGTCTCCTATGGGAGAGAAGATTGTGCAGGAATGCCGACAGCTAATTCTGGAACTTGATACTTGGAGGGTAGTGTCTATAGCCCTAGACAAATTTTTCAATTACGCAGAACAGAAGTCCCCTGAGTTTGATTGGTCTAGCTTTAAGACTTATGAAAAGATTGATGGTTCTCTGATCTCGTTTTTTCACTATAATGGTCAGTGGTATTGTGCTACTCGCTCTGTCCCTGGAGCTAACACTCCAGTTGATGAGACTGGTATGACTTTTAAGGATCTGGTCCTTCTTACTTTGAAGGACATGGGGACTTCCTGGGAGGGATTAACCTCTTACATGGAGCCTGGATACACTTATATTTGTGAGCTTACTTCTGAAGAGAATAGAGTTGTTTGCCAGTATAATGAGCGTAAATTAACTCTCCTAGCTATTCGTTCTATTCATGAACCTTTTTTCAAAGAAAATAATTTGGAAATTTGGGAAGGCTATAATCAAGATTTTCCTCTGCCTCTTGTTACTCGTTATGATGGGTTTTCCAAGGAAGCTATCCTGGCTGAAGTGCAGGAGCGTAACCCCACTGAGCATGAAGGTTATGTGCTGGTGGATAAGAACTTCAATCGGGTTAAGATAAAGAGTAATGCTTACTGCTTAATGAGTTATCAACGTGACGGTTTGGGTAAGTCTAACCGTGCCCGACTGGAACTGATCTTCTCTGACAAGGTGGATGACGTTATTGGTCTTCTGCCTAAGTTCGTGCAGGAGAAGATTCTTTCTCTCCAGACCGCTCTAAATAACCTCGTTCAGAGTATTAATCAGACGTACGCTGAAATAAAGAATATTGAATCACAGAAGGGCTTCGCTGCCGAAGCTATCAAGTATCGCTATTCGGCTGCACTATTCGCTCTCAGAGGTGGTCGTATCACGGACGCTCTGGAGTGGCTCAAGAGGGCTTCGGTCAAGAGTGTGCTGGGTTGGTTGCAGGTTGATGAGGAGGAAGAATAATGAGTAATCGTGAAGCTGAACTTGAAGGCCAAGTCTACCGAATGGGTAATCAAATCAAAGAACTGACTGAAGATTTGTTAGCGGCTCACAATGCTCATGAAGGTACTATGCGTGACTTGATTGAAGCCTATGAGAGAATAGCTGTGCTGGAGCAGGGTCTAAAGGAAATCACTGAGGGTTATCGCTTCGGTCGTTATCCTGATGGCGTGGGTATGGCTGAAAAGTTGCTGGCCGGGGAAAAACTAGAATACAAGGGAGAATAAGATGTATGCTGGCATGGAAAGTCATCAGAAGGGTTTTAATTTCTGGCTCCCCCTCGCTCTTCTTGGGGCAATCTTTGCCATCATGATTGGTGCTGCTGCTTGTGGGATAGCTTCAGCTTCAACAGAACAACGTTCTGATCGTGTCTGGAAGGCCCAGCAAGACCTTATGCCCCATGAGAGTTTCTATGTCTGCCCTAAGTGTGGGAGCCACGACACCAAAATCCAGTATCATCGTAAGGATCAGGTTTGCAGTTGTCTTGGTCGTCCCTGTGATATAGACCATCTTGCTGTTGAATGCAAACGTTGTGGTTTTGAAGGCTACGATCCTAAGTAAAGCTCAGTATTGAACAAGAGGAGAACGAAACATGAAATACTTCCTAGCTATCGCCGCTGTTCTAGCTCTTACAGCTTGCACAGACGCTCAACGTGCCAAGATTACTTCCGTTGGTTCAGCCCATCATGTCCAGCTTTACTCAGGTGGTAAGCTAATTGGCGAATGGGATTCTACTGGTGCTGTGACCAATGAAGAACATTCTGATGGTTTTGTCTTTGTGGACGCGAAGACCCATAAGAATATTGAGGTTGCGGGTCAGATTATCATCACTCAAGAATAAATTTTTTGCAAGTGAACAAATTTTTGAAATTTCAGTATTAAGATAGAGTAGGGCCAAGGATAACAAAAGAACACGCAGTTGTTGTTACCTCCTTAAAGCAGTACGAAGTTGCAGTTGTCATTTTCAAGCGAAGCACATTAAGATTAAACTTCTTGGCCCTTCTTTGACAGTAGACGCAATTCAGCGACATTCCTATTTATGATGCTGAGAGGAGGGGTGGTCGAACCCTCAAAGATAGTTTCCCATTTCGGGTTAGTACCTTCGACCGAAAGCGTCTAGTTTTTGTTTTACCCTCTAATTCACGGCAGTCCGTAGAGAGTACGGTGAGAGAAGTCGCCCAAAAAAGGCGAAGCGACATTAGAGGTTATTGACAGAAGGCACACACCAGCAACCCAACCCTTTGACAGTGAGTTAGAGCCCACTCACACTAATAAAAAGCTCAAAAGGTGCCTTGTATTTTTTGTTTTACAGGTTTGTGTGATCCTGTTCAAATCACATTCACTATTCTTGAGACACACACCAGCAACCCAATCGTAGGGGAAACTCTACATCGTATAGTTAAGCCGCAGTGAGACTTAACAAACAGGTTTGTGCGATCCTGTTCAAATCGCTCAAAGGTGTCTCGCCTTTTGTCGATAAGACACACACCAGCAACCCAAAATCTTACAAGGTTACTTGTACCGAGTGGTTGGATACGCCACGTTAACTTGTGTCCAAAAGGTGTCTTGCTTTTTGTCCCATCGTGGGACCATTCATAGGAGAACGACAATGACCAACCAGCTAATCGCCGCCCTCAAGACTTCACAGAACGTGACCTTCACTGAAAATGGTGCTGTGTCTAATGAAACTACGTTTAGTGATATTCTCGATCTGTTTTATCACGCCCCTGCTCGTAGGGGTCAGGATAACACCGACCTCTTCAAGAAGGCGATGGCCGAAGATCATCAGACTGCGGTTCGTGCGTTGTTCTACATTCGTGACATTCGTGGTGGACAGGGTGAGCGTGAAACGTTCCGCCAGGGACTTCGTTTCCTCCATGCCAACTACCCCGCTATTTTCAATGCGGTTATCTCTCTGGTGCCTGAGTATGGCCGTTGGGATGACGTTATTGAATACGTGCATGACAAGGGTGTACAGCAGCTTGTGGCTACCCAGCTATCGGCTGACTCCATTTCTGACAAGTCTGTCTCTCTTTTGGCTAAGTGGATGCCTTCGGTGAACACTTCCAGCAAGAAGACCAAGGCTCTGGCCCACAAGTGGCTCAAGGTGCTTGGCCTGACTGAGCGTGAGTATCGTAAGGTACTGTCTCGTCTTCGCGCTAGGACCGATGTTACTGAGGTCAAAATGTCTGCTCGTACCTGGTCTGCCATTAACTACTCTAGGGTAGCTTCTAAGGCCAGCTTGCGCTATCGCACTGCTTTCCACAAGCACGATGGCTCCCGCTACACCAGCTTCCTTGAGGCTGCTGTCAAGGGCGAGGTGAAGATCAACTCTGCCACTCTCTACCCTTACGATCTGACTGGGAAGTATCTTGGTTTCGGTATTTTCGGCTCCAATGGTACCCTGGACATGACCGTTGAGGCTCAGTGGAAGCAGCTTCCTAACTATTGCGCTACTGACACTAACGCTCTAGTGGTCTGCGATACCTCTGGCTCCATGTATGGTGGACTTCCCGGTGCCCCCTCTCCTATCTCTGTAGCTGTGTCTCTGGCACTCTACATCTCCGAAAGGAACCAGGGTGCTTTCAAGGATCACTTCATCACTTTCTCCGACCAGCCCAAGCTCCAGCGCATCAAGGGTACCACTCTGTTCGATAGGTGCAACTCCCTGAAGCAAGCCAATTGGGGTATGAACACCAATCTTCAGGGTGTGTTCGATACCATTCTGTCCACTGCTGTTCGTGGTCGCATCCCCCAGGCTGAGATGCCTTCGGCTCTCTTCATCGTGTCGGATATGGAGTTTGACTCCTGCTGCGATACTCATACTAACTTTGATCACATCAAAGCTAAGTATGCTGCGGCTGGCTACACCATGCCCAAGCTGGTGTTCTGGAACGTGAACTCGCGCAATATGCAGACTCCCGTTACCATGGACGAGAAGGGAACCTATCTAGTTTCGGGTTGCTCCCCCACCATCTTTGCCAAGGCCATCAATACTCAGGCTACTACACCCATACAGATGATGCTGGAAACATTAAATGGCCCTCGCTACGAGAAGATTGTAGTTGCTTAACGGCACTATAGTAGCGAGTAAAGGTGAGAATCGTAGTAGATTCTCACCTTTTTATTTGTCCGATCAGAGAGGAGAAGAAATGAACGGTTTAGACCCTTGTGCTTATATCAGAGAGACTTATGGTATTCCAATTTTCATTGGGCAGAGAGTCAAATTTCATTTTCATGTTCCATCTCATATCTTGGGCGCAACTTCTCAAGGAGGATGGATAACCGGAGCTAGCAATCATATTCATGTCATTCTGGATGGAGAACATCATGCTAGAGCCTTTCATCCAGCTTGGCTCGTAACTTATTATAATCCAGATGGTACGGAAATGGTATCTTTTGGGGATACGTATTGAACCAGAAGATACTCCAGTTTTTATTTATCAAAAAATATAAGTAATCAACAATCATATAATTTTAGTATATAATATGTAGAGTGTAATCTTAGGGGGTTACACTCACATCTCAGACATATAGGAGGATATATGCTAATCAAGAAACAAACCCCTGCCTCAGTAAATCTTTTTGGAGGTGGCTCTCCTTTCTCCTGGAACCCTTTTGGTTCATGGGATCAGTCTTTTGGGAATTTCTTTTCCGAATTGGAGCCAACTTGTTGGGATCAAGCCGAATCAGAAGACAGCGTGACTGTATCTTTAGTAGTTCCTGGGTTTAAACAAGAAGAACTAGATATCGAAGTTCATCATCGTGGTTTTTCTGTCAAGGGCAAATCAACAGTCTATTCTCGTAGTTATGCTATTGATAGGACTTTGGGCTGTAAGATTGTTCCTGATAGCACTCAAGCAATTTTAGAGAATGGAATTTTAACTTTAACTTTTAAGAAGGAATCGGCTAGAAAAACTGAAGCGGTTATTAAAGTTAAGGCTCACTCTCCTAATGAGTTAGCCGGTTAATAACCTTTTATACTATATAATCAAGAAAAGGGAGATGTGAAAACATCTCCCTTTTTGACTTTACAATTCTAAGAAGAAGGATTGAAAATACTATGGCATCTTTTACTCCACCTTATTTGGCTCCTGGCGTGTACGTTTCTGATCCTGTGTCTCTGAAAGAAGTAGTTTCTGGGCCTGTAAACAGTGGAAATAATGAAGGTTACATAGGCTCAGGTGCTGCCGGAAAAACTGGAGCTACTGGAGCTACTGGCCCTGCTGGGCCTAGTGGTGGTGAACCTGGGGCAACAGGAACCACAGGTAATACAGGTGCAACAGGACTCACAGGTCATACTGGAGCAACTGGCTTAACCGGTGGAACCGGTAGTAGTGGAAATACTGGAGCAACTGGCTTAACCGGTGGAACCGGGGCTACAGGAGCCACAGGTCATACTGGGGCAACAGGTAGTAGTGGAAATACTGGAGCAACAGGTAATACTGGATCTACTGGAATTGGTCTTACAGGAGCAACAGGCTTAACCGGTGAAACCGGATTGACTGGTAATACAGGACTCACAGGTCATACAGGAGCAACAGGCTTAACCGGTGAAACCGGTATGAGCGGAACAACTGGAGCAACTGGCTTAACCGGTGGAACCGGTAGTAGTGGAAATACTGGAGCAACAGGTAATACTGGATCTACTGGAATTGGTCTTACAGGAGCAACAGGCTTAACCGGTGAAACCGGATTGACTGGTAATACAGGACTCACAGGTCATACAGGAGCAACAGGCTTAACCGGTGAAACCGGATTGACTGGTAATACAGGACTCACAGGTCATACAGGAGCAACAGGCTTAACCGGTGAAACCGGTAATAGCGGAGCAACTGGAGCAACTGGCTTAACCGGTGCTACAGGAGCCACAGGAATTGGTGTAACTGGACCTACAGGTCCAGGAGGAGGAGCTACAGGTCCCACAGGATCACAAGGAGCTACTGGTCCCACAGGATCTGGTGGAGGAAATATTAATTCTGTGAATGGACTAACAGGAACTGTAGTTTTAGGACCCAGCAATATATCTTACACAGCCACTGGAACTACCGGCTCTACCAATTTACAAACAGTTTTAGATGGACAATGGGTTGATGCTAGAAATTTTGGAGTTACTCCTAATAATCTTACTTTTGATCAAACAACGGCATTTGAAAATGCCATAAATTATGCTGCGTCTAGTGGTATCGGTAGAGTGTATGTTCCGGCTGGTAAATATGCTGCAAATATTGTAGTTAATGTAGATAATGTTCATATAGTATTCGCAAGACGGGGTACTACTCGTTCTCCAGGCAGTGAAAATTATTGTTTAGAGCCTTGGAATATAACTCTTCCTTGTTTTGCAATTGGTAATGATACTCGCAACGTAATGGGTGTTACGGTTGAAAACCTTTGGATGAGCGGTCCTGGTCCTAATGGTACTGGGGCTATTGGATTACTAGTTGATGGTGGTGCGGTATTTACTAAGTTTAGTGGATTAACTATTAGTAACTTCTCACAATTTCAAATTAAGGTTGCTCCAACTAATAATGCTTATCCAATCGAATATAACTCTTTCTATGATGTAGATTTAAGTACTTCTCTTTCTACATTAACTGCTGCACTTGGTATGTATCAACCTACAAGCGGAACAGCTTCTTGGGTATCTGCAAACTACTTCTATAATCTAAGCACTGATACAGGTAACTATGGTTATTGTGTTGAACTCGATGGATGCGATCTATACGTATTTGGTGGCTGGCTTCAAACTACTAGCAGTCATGCCCTTCATGTGCTAAGTACTATGGGTGGAACTTCTCATGTTTATGGAAGGTGTAATTGGGAGGTAACTGGAACTACTGCTGGATCTGGTTCTACAGGAGGCTCCGCTTCCTTTGCAACTAACGTAATGACTTTAACTGCCGTTCCTACAACTGGAGCTATAGTCATTGGGCAAGAGGTTGTCGGATCAGGTATTCCAGCTACAACTTATATATCTTATCTAATCTCCGGAACCTTAAATACCATAGGTTCTACCTATCATCTATCTAATACAGTAGGAACTATTGCTTCAGAATCAATTTCAACTGTTTATACAATTGCCATAGTGAACGGATATAATACGGTTCCATTCTCTTCTGAGTTTATTAATGGAGATATTGAGTTTACCGATGGGGCAGTATATCAGACTTCTGACGGTGTGTGTCACAACATGAATGGTGGTCCTAAACTTGGGTTCAATACAGAAGTTTATAACATGCATCATATGGGTACCTTGTGTCTCACGCAAACAACCGACACTGACCCAACCAACTCTCTACTTTACATTGAAAATAATAATGGTGCACTTTACATAGCGAATAATTATTCTTCACCATCTCTTATTCAGATGAGTACTGGTGGATTTATTAATTTTTCTAGTAATAGTAATGATGTTCTTCAGTTGTATGGGTACTCTGGTGCGGTAAATTGGTTTGAGATGGTTAATAATACAACTGGATCCTCTCCACAAATAAGAGCGGAAGGTTCTGATACTAATGTTGGTATTCAACTAGTTCCAAAGGGTAGTGGTGTTGTAAGTATACCTTTAAATGGTCTTTCTACTGCAACAAATGCCCTCATTACTTCTTCTGATACAATGGTGTCTGGAATGGGTAAATTACAAGCTCAAATTTCAACCATAGTTGCTACTGGTGGGGCAGTTTCCTCTGTAAACACACTAACCGGTGCAGTAGTTTTAGGTCCTAGTAATATAGCATATACTCCTTCTTGGACCGGAGCCGTTGCTTCCACACAACAGGCGAACAATCAATTAGAAGTTTCCGTTTTTAATTGGTTTACTCCTGCACAAATAGCTAGCGTACAAGCACAAGATGGACTTCAAGATGTGACCGCAGCGATTCAAGCTTGTTTTACCAATGCTCCTGCTGGTGCTACTGTTAGATTCCCATATGGTCGTTATGTAGTGAGTGGTTCTACTTCCATCTCCAAAACTACAAATGGTGATATTATATTTGAGCAGGGTGCTTGGATTGACGCTACCGCTAGCACAGAACATACAAATTGTATTTGGTATCTTCATGGTTCTGTTGGGACAGCCTATACCCAAGTAGCGGCTATCAATCAGGGTGATTTATCTATTACCGTAAACTCAACCTTGGCCGCGACATTAGTTCCTGGTAGTTTATTATTCCTATCTTGTGATCCTTCTCGTATTGGTGGAAGCTCAACAAGTGGAGGCTCATGTAGTATTTCTACAAGTGGGTTAATGACTATTACCACATCTCCTACTAGTGGCACATTATCTGTAGGTCAAGTAGTTGTATGTGGCTCTTTAACTAGTTGTACAAATAGCGGTGCTGTAATAACTTCTATTACAGGTACGCCTAATGCTATTGGTTCTACTTATCAATTATCTGTTTCTCCAGTATCTACTATTACAACTACATCTTTTACCAGCGGTGGTAGTCAATGGGTTGATTATGGTAATACAGATCCTTATTGGCAGGGTGAAATTCTTGAAGTAGCTTATGTTACTGGCTCTGTAATTACATTAAAGAATACAGTTTATGATACTTATCAAGCATATGCAGCTAATCTTACTTTAATAAATCCTATAAGCTGTTCAATTACTAATCCAAACTTTGTTGGTAATAATTATAATATTGGTGGTGGCAGTCAACAAGGTGCCATTCAAATTATGTATGGCAAAAATATCAACATTATTGGTGGTGTAATGACAGGATTCCCATATACGGGAATTGAAGTTAATAGATGTAAGGGCTTCAACGCTGACGGTATGAATATTTCTCAAAATTATACTGCTAGCGGTGGGGAAAATTACGGAATTATCATAGCATCCACCCAAACGGTTCGTATTGAACGTTGTTATATGTCAACTGGACGCCATTGTGTGGCTATTGGTGGATGGGAACCCGCAAGAGAAATTAGGGTATTCGATTGTGATCTTGATTCTGACCCGAGACTTTTTGTTTGGTGTATGGATTCTCATGCAAATGGTGATTTTGTCTCAGTAGAAAACTGCACCCTTCGTTCAGGAGTAATGTTAAATGCTCGTAATTGGAGTGTCAAAAATTGCACTATTACTGGTCGATTTACTCATTGTATTGAAACCTGGAGTGGTGGAGCGTTTGATACTGTAAATGGCACTTTTGAAATTGAAGGAAATAGGTTATATGTTCCTACTGATGGCGGTTCTGGAAGCACTTATGCAGTAGCTATTATGAGTCAAGGAACATTATCCTGGGTTACAATAAAAAATAATAAAACTTTCTGTGACGATGCACCTTCTGTTTTTAGAGTTGGTAGTTATTCTGACACTTCTGCTCTGACAATTAATAATCTTATAATAGAAAGTAATACAGGCTATACCAACAATACCGGCATTCAGATATATGGATTAACTCATATTAATAATATGTTTGTTAAAGATTATAATATTAGCACAACCGGCACTGGATCTCAATTAACATGGGATGTAAATGCAACAGCTAACTATGTGGAAATTACAGATTGTAATTTTACGACTACGGCGAATTATCCATATACAGTAGGAGTTCCAAGTTCAGTAGGAGCCACTACTGTCAAATACAATCGTAATAATTATGTTAGCTCAGTCCACACAAATGCTAATACAATAGTGCTTGCGGCGACCGGTAATATGGAAGTTATTGGAAATACTTTCAATGGAATCCAAAGTGGTGCGCTTAATCTTACTGCGGCCAATATTCTCATGTCCAATAATACTAAACTTAATATCAGTGGATCTGACACAATTTCTGGTAAAGTTTATTCAAAAATTGATAATATTAGTGGGAATGTGGAGACATCTGGGACTGCTGCTCCCACAAGCTATACTTGGGCCGTTGGTGACAAGTGTTGGAATTCCGCAGTATCCAATACAACAACTCCTGGTTGGATTTGTGTTGGTGCTGGAACCCCTGGAACTTGGGAAGCTATGCCAATTTTGTATAGATATACAAGAAATGCACAAACTAGTAGTTACAGTCTATTATACACAGATAATTATGTTGTGTATACGGGTTCAGGTGGTGATACTTTTACCTTACCCACAACAGGATTAACTACTGGTCAAGCTATTGTAATTAAAAATTCCAGCACCGGGAATTTAAATATTACAGGAAGCATAGATGGAAATTCTTCCTCAATTTTGGCAACTTTACGAGGTGTTATGTTAATCTATTCTGGATCAACTTGGGAATCCATTTAATATGCGAATGCTTGTTCCAAAATCTCCGACAGTTGCATCTTCAACATATCTTTCTTATGTCAATGCAGATCTTGTTACGTATGGTAGTAGTATAGCTACGGAAGTTGCTAGTGGGGATCCAGCGACTTATGCTGGAACTTGTTATTATATTACTGGATTAACAAGTATGGTTGAATCAACAGGAGACTTACCTACAATGGATACTGTTGTTGGTTATGTAATGTCAATGATAGCTACCGCTCAACCTTTAGTTAGAAATAGTATTACTTACCAAGTTTGGTACCCATTGGATACGAATGGGAATCCCCAACAAGCTGATCATTTTAAAGCCATTGCTCCTATGGCTAGATTAGCTGCGTTAATTCATAGCACTTTTGCTTCTCGTTATCCAACTCAATTAACAACAATTTTAGCATTTATTAATAGTGCTATTTTTGGTTATTGGTTTGATAAAAATACTGGTGTTTATAATGACCCAAGCGGCCCTTATCTTGGTGGCACAATTCCATGGTTATCCGCTACTTATGGTGGTTGGGGAACATATGCAGTATGGCAATCTGAAGCTACTCATTTAGCTATCATTGCAGCTTATATGTATCAAGCAACTGGATTACCTATCTACTCAGAATATGCTACTAGAATCGGTTCAGATTTTAAAAACCATATTCAAAAACAGGTTGGTGGTGCAACAATGTGGGATAGTGGAATTGAGTTAAGTGGCGCTGGGGGTGATCCAGATGCTACCGCAGGTTATGAAGATACTAGTCATGCAAATCGGGAACCGTGGATGATAATCGCTCTTTACGAGACTGGTATTGTGTACACATTAGCTGATATAGCTGGTATGTCCTACATATTTTTGGATTTTATTTGGAATCAGGACATCGCCAATCCAATGTTTTATAACTACATAAATGGATCTAATGTAGCGTATCGAACAGCTACTGCGTATCAAAATGGGATCATTTATGCCGGTTGGAGTATGCTAGCGAAATATTCTGATGCGGTCAGATACGTGGTTGATAAATCAAATTCCCTCATAAGAATTGGAAGTGGATTAAACACATCATTATCAGAAAACAATAGTAGTTACGGACGTATTTGTTTATCCGGTAACCTATCCCACTGATCCCTGTCCAAAAATAAAATGCTTCTTTTCCTTTAGAACCTAGTATAATAAAGAGAAGGGGAAACGTGTGATTAGTTTTGATATTAAATCCTTGCCACTCTGTATTCTGGAGGAATTAGAACAAATGGCGAAGCCTCATGATTCAAATGCTACGTTTCGTTTCGTAGGGGGTTGTGTACGTGACACTATTCTGGGCCGTAAGCCTAAGGATTTTGATATCGTCACCAATACTACGGCTGATACGTTAGAGAAAATGGGTTTGGAGAATGTGGGTAAATTTTTCCCCGTCTACTTGCATAATACCAATTATGGTCACATTGAAGTTGCTGTGGCTCGTTCCGAAGAGAAAGTGGGAGCAGGGCATAAAGGATTTGTCACTACCCCTACTGGCAACTATGAAGATGATCGTGTTCGCCGTGATTTGACCATGAACGCGATGATGGTGGATGCGGCTGGAACTTTGTACGGCTGGGAAGTTGGCTACGAGGCCATTGCTGCTAAAACCATGGAGCAAGTTTCCAATAAGTTTGCAGAGGACCCCCTGCGCGTTCTCAGAGTGGCTCGTTTCGCTGCTCAACTAGGTGCTGATTGGACGGTTAGCCCTCGACTGGTTAAGACTATGTGGCAAATGCAACCTGAACTAGCTACACTCCCTCCTGATAGGGTGCGAGAGGAGTTGAAGAAGGTCTTTGCATCGATGGCCCCTCATCGTTTCTTTGAGGTTCTGAAGGCTTCCGATTGTCTGTCCCCCTGGTTCCCCGGATTGACACAGAACTTTCATGTTGTAACTTCTATGATCTCTTATGGTGCAACTAATAATTGGACTTTTGAGCAATTCATGATTGGTATTGGTGCTGTTACCGATCCAGATTTCCTAATTCACTTGGGAGTTGGCAAAGCTGAAAGAAAAGCTGTTCATTATCTTCAAATTTATAAAGAGAAGATGAAGAAGGCTAGACAGTGTGATTCCTTCACTCTGGTTCAAATAGTCAAGTGTAGTTGCGGAATTCTGTCTTTGGAACAACTCTTGGATTGTGTTCTTATGGATAATTATGCTGATTCTAAGGATTACATCCTGAAGTGCCAGGATGCTATAAAGGCTGTTGATATGAATGGGGTGACAGGAGTTGATGACGCTATGGCGCGTATGGATATGGCCGTAACGAAAGTAAGCAAGTAGCAATTTGGATTTCCTGCCTCTTGTAATAGAGGCTGTTATGCAGATTGTTCCTAATTTATCACAAACACCAATCTTGGGGATCAATCCACTTTGGTCCCCAGATTTATTTAGTATTATTGATGGCACATATGATATCTCTAATGTTGTACCGACCAATACTTCTCCTACGACTTTGATAAATTCTACTACCGGATTACCTTGGTTTACAACTGTGCCTACTTACGGGAAAATTCGTTACCCCCCAATTTCTCCAACTAATCATTCTTATTCATATTTTACAGGTTTTACCACATTTGTCAATCTCACTCTTACTGGAACAATCACTAGATATGTTGTAAATTCTGGTGGAGTTGGAGTTTCAGAAGATCCCACTACTGCCAGTGTTGTTAGCACTCATGGTAGCTATTATCCTTCAGATTCAGACGGTGGGCCGACTACTGTAACCATTACGAGTAGTCTGCTTTCTTCCCCGATTGTCTACACTGTTGTTTCTGGAGATTTAACCGCAACAAATTCTTTTACCCACACTTTTGATAATCTTGTCACCGGACTTTATAATATAACCATTGAATCAGAATGGAGTGCCTCCAGATATGTTGATCACTCTGTCTATAATTATGACAATGAGATTTTAGTATTCCCTCCACCCAATCCTGCCCCCATTACTTTATCTCTCGATACCTTCATGACTATTAGCCTATCAAGATCAGACTCCTTAACAGTAGACGGTGGGTAATCCGATTGAATTTTAAATTCCTATTTCTATATTGAGGTAAGATTTATGGCTATGTTTTTATCCAGATTGCTTATTGCAGAACTCCGTGTTGATCAAATTAATGCATTCAAGAAGCAATTCCAATTAACAGACGAACAGATTAAGGTTTGTAATGATGCTGACCCATCACCTAAAGGCACTTATTCCAGATGGTTATGTCAGGTCTACACTCAAACTAAAGGAAAAGACCCAGTTAAACTAAAAGCGGTTCAAGATCTAACTGAACCTCTAAAGAAGTATATGAAGTTGTGTAATAATCCAGATTTCCCTAAAGATAAAAAAGATATTGGACAGTTTACTCCGGATACTCTACTAAAATTAGTTGGTAACGAAAGACGTTATTTAAGAAATCTCTCCCCTTCTGCCATTGAAAAACTTCTTAAATCTGAAGGTCTTCCTGGAGCTAAAATCATCTGGAATGGAGGCGGCTTCAAAATGTACTATGTCACTAATGCTGATTACGCCATGATTCTAGGATCTAATACGGGTTGGTGTACTGCGGCTAAT
>TBL_comb47_HYPODRAFT_10000042_pt1 | contig 138249 bp, 103 predicted proteins | sample TroBogypolimnion_40_FD_10682 | JGI IMG/M metagenome (IMG submission 10682)
CCTAATGTATTCCACTACCGGTGTTGTAGCAGGACCGGGGTGGACTGATGTAAATATCACCCTTCCTGCCTATACGGTTGTTATTATTCTATTGTTGATTACTGGTATATGGATGCTGCTTCCTTACTTCAGAAAGAAAACAGAATATTATTTTGTACGTAAGTTCCGCATTGCACCTGAACGTTCATATGTGATGGTTCTTATTTGTCCTGCAATTATTTTAATCATTATCTGGTTTCTTGCCTTTACAGCTGTCCCTACGGCTTTTGATAAACTTATGGTGGAACCTAATGAAATTACTTTTGAACGTCCTTACATTTTAAATAACATCAAATTTACCCGTTCGGGTTTCGCTCTGGATAAAGTTGTTGAAAAAGAATACCCTCTGAACGGTACTTTTACCCAGGAAACTGTTAATCAGTATCCTAACATATTTTCCAATATACGACTTTGGGATTATAAAGCTCTGGAAGCGGTTTATAAACAATTTCAGGCAATCCGGTTGTATTATGAATTTATGAATGTAGATGTTGACCGCTATAAAATTGACGGCAAAACAAGACAGGTTATGGTTACCGCCAGAGAAATGAATATTGAAAACCTGCCAGTTCAAAGCCAGACTTTTGTAAATAAACGATTCGAATATACTCATGGCTATGGAATTACCATGGCCGCTGTTAATGAATTCACTCCTCAGGGTCTGCCGCATCTTCTTATAAAAGATATCCCTCCCGTCAGTGAAAATCCTGCCCTTGAAGTTAAACAACCTCAAATTTATTTCGGCGAAGAAACTAGAACTCCTGTCGTTGTTAATTCTAAAACCAAAGAATTTGATTACCCCAGCGGCGAAGATAATGTCTATACTAACTATGTTGGAAAAGGCGGAGTTGAGTTATCTAGCTTCTTCAGAAAGTTTCTATACGGATGGAAGTTTGACGGTACTAATTTCTTGTTCTCTGATTACCCTACAGAAAAAAGCCGTATTATGTTTCATAGGCAGATACTCGAAAGAGTTAAACTCCTTGCTCCCTTCCTTGATTTTGACAAAGACCCGTATATTGTCCTTTCAGGTGGAAAGCTCTATTGGATGGTTGATGCTTATACAACTTCAGATTATTACCCCTACAGCCAACCCTTTAATAATGTTGAAACTATTCAGTATAAAGAAGGGAATGCTACACAGGAACTTACTACTCAGTTCAGCGATTTCCTTGGAGGCATAAACTATATACGTAATTCAGTTAAAGCAATAGTAAATACCTACGACGGAACGGTTGATTTTTATATAATGGACAACAATGATCCAATAATTAAAGTTTGGAGTAAAATATATCCCAACCTGTTTAAGCAAAAAAGCGATATGCCCAAAGATTTACTGGCTCATATCCGCTATCCCGCTGAAATGCTCCTTACTCAGGGAACAGTTTATGAAAAATACCATATGACTGACCCAACTGTTTTTTATAACCAGGAAGACCTATGGGTTCGTGCAACTGCAAAATACTATAATCAGATCGAACCTGTTGAACCTTATTATATCATGTGGCAGCTCCCAGGTACAGATAAGGAACAGTTTGTTCAGATGCTTCCCTTCACTCCTAAAAACAGACAGGTTCTGATAGGATGGATTGCAGGTATGTGCGACCCTGACAATTACGGTCAGTTCCTGACATATCAGTTTCCAAAAGACCAGATGGTTCTTGGTCCTCAGCAGGTTGAAACAAAGATTGATCAGGATAGTTTCCTTTCGGGTCAGTTAACATTGTGGGATCAGCACGGCTCGAAAGTAATACGAGGTAATGTCCTGGCAATCCCTGTAAATAATACTCTTTTTTATGTGGAACCTATTTACCTTCAGGCAGAAACAGCTGCCTATCCGGAATTGCGGCTCGTTGTTGTTATGCATGGCGATAATATGAGTTATGCTAAAACATTCGAGGATGCTATGAATGGTTTGTTTACTAAATCACCCAATGTTCTGAAAATGGCTGGAGGTACTGCTTCTCAGCAAAATCAGACAGCTCAGGTTACCCGGACTGATAATACTTCATGGCAGAATCAGGTAAAAGAAGCTAATGATGCATATAATAATTATTTGAGATATACGGGAGATAAGAAATTCGCAGAAGCCGCTAAAGAACTCGAGAAGTTGCAGCAATTATTACAGACTTTATCTTCACATAAAGATGGTAAGTAATGAAATGAATGTAAGGGCGTCAGTACATTAATAAAAATAGAGATATTTATGCTTCTATTCCAATATTAATTACTTAAAGCCTAAGCAATATTTTACATTGGTTTTGATAAAATGTTAAGCCGTGGTTTCTTTGAATCGAATGCTGAATTTTACGCCATCATTTGTTTCAAACTTGATCTCCCCGTTCATTTGTTCCTCTGCTATACTCTTAAAGACCTGGAGCCCAAGCGTGTTCCCTGCTTCAATATCATATTCTTCAGGAATACCAACACCATTGTCGGAAATCTGAAGTTCAATTATCCCTTCAGAAGGTCTGAATAAATTGATTATTATTTCTCCTTTCATGTCGCCCGGGAAAGCATGCTTTAATGAATTTGTTATTATCTCATTTACCACAAGTCCGCATGGTATTGCTGTATCTATTGGAACATTAATACTTTCAAGATTTAATGTTAATTTAACTTTTTCAGATTCTGCTGAATAACTGCTTATTAATAATGCTGAGATATCATTTATGTATTCTTTCAGATCAACACTTGATAGTGACTGAGACTGATACAGTTTCTGATGAACCATAGCCATAGTTTTGATTCTGTTCCCCATGTCTTCTAATATTTCTATCATTTTAGTGTCTTGCAGTGTCGCTGCTTTAAGATTAAGCATCGAAGAAATAACCTGCATGTTATTCTTCGTTCTGTGATATAATTCCCTTAGCAGCACTTCCTTTTCTCTGAGTGCTGATTTAATTATCTCTTTTGCTTCTATGCGTGCAGTTATATCAAACTTAATAGCAACAAACTGGTATGGCTTTTTATTTTCATCGAGAAAAGGAACTATCGTTGTATCTACCCAGAAAAATGTTCCGTCTTTTGCTTTATTTCTTATTTCTCCGCGCCATATCTTTCCCTTTAATACACTTCCCCATAGTTCTCCAAAAAACTCCTTTGTGTGATATCCTGAATTGAATATCCTGTGGTTCTGCCCAACTAGTTCCACTTCTGAATATTTCGATATTTTACATGTATTTTCATTGACATGCCTAATGATACCGTCCTTATCTGAAATAGATACAATACTGGATTCATCAAGTGCATATTGATAATCTGAAACTTCCTTAAGACTCTTCTCAAGATTCTCCTCAGCAATTTTCCTATATGTAATATCTGATCTTATTGCAAGATATTGATATGGTTTCCCCTTTTCATCAAGAAAAGGCACAATTGTAGTATCGACCCAATAAATAGACCCGTCTTTTGCCCTGTTCTTTAACTCACCCTTCCAGATCTTTCCATTTGCTATTGTAACCCAAAGATTTCGAATATAATCCTTGGGGTGAAAGCCAGAATTGATAATGCGGTGGTCTTGTCCGATCAATTCTTCAGCGCTGTACTTAGATATTTTACAGAAATTATTATTGACATGTTTTATAATCCCCTTCTGATCCGTTATTGCTACTATAGCTGATTCATCAAGAGCATATTTATAATCAGCAATCTCTCTAAGATTCTTATTAAAATCAGTTAAAGTTGATATTCCGTCTTCTTTTTTAATATTTATTCCCTCAGAATTAGTATTTAAGTTGTTTTTATTAATCATCTACTACAAATCATAATTAGTAAAAAAGCGATTATTCCCCTGATGTCTTGATAACAGGAATAATATAATTATAACAATAAATTTATAATAACATATGTATTAATAATAAACAAACATTTTATTTTTACCCGAATTATTCTTTTGACCTTAATTTGATCTAAAATGATAACTTATTCTCATAATATTGAAATATATTTAATAAGACGTAAATAATATATAATTTGACAGTATGTATAAAAACTTCTTTTTTCTCAGCAGATTTGTTACAGAAGCCAATGGCGAATTCAATGGATTTATGCTTACTGACGCCTTTTCTCAGGATCGGGATAAAATGATTCTTAGACTAAGGTCGGAGAAAACTGAAAAGTTTATAGAAATAAGTGTTAATCCCGGCGACCCTTACATTATGAGTAAAGACAAATTCAGCAGGGCAAAGAAGAACAGTGTTAGCTTTTTTGAATCATTCCTGCCTGCAGAAATTAGGGCTTTTGAAATAGCGCTTTATGACAGAGTCATCAAAATATCTCTGATTTCCGGGTCTTTATTCTTTTTAATCAGAGGTAAATATACTAATGCTGTATTCATTACAAATAATTTTCAAATTCATCCTTTTAAGAAATTTATTGAACCCGATGAAGTTAAACTGATTGATGAGATAAAAACTCTTCAATTCAGCAATAAGTATAATTTACCTTCCCTTGTTTCTGAAGTGAACGATACCCCTGAATCTATCAGAAAGAGATATTCTTTTATCGGGAAAGAAATAACAAGCGAACTTAAATTCAGAACAGAAAATTCATCCAAACCTCTTATTGAAGACCTTAGTGATATTATTAGAGAGATTGAAACAAGTAAACCCGCTGTCTATTTGTCGGATAAATTCGGAATTTTCTTACCTGCATTTGATTCCTTCAGGTCAATCCCCTATTCTGAAAAAAGCATATTTGATTCAACCAGCGAAGCTTTACAATATTATTTCAGGAAGAGATATTACCTGGAAGATTTCACCGATATAAAGAAAATTATAACCAGGCATGTAAAAAAAGAGCTGGAGAAACTTGCGGTAAAACTGAATAACCTCGATTCTGTTTTAAGTAAAGAGAGTAAAGAAACTCTCTATAATAAATACGGCAACCTTTTGCTGATAAATCTTCACAAAATAAAACCTCACATGAAATCTGTTTCGGTTGAGGATATTTATGAAGGAAATGAAATAGAAATACCTCTGAACCCTTCAATGCACGCAAACAAAAATGCTGAGCACTGGTTTGAGAAAGCAAAAGATGACAGAATCCAGCATGATAAAGCGCTTGAACGTAAAATAACTACATTGAAAGAGTATAATAAATTAAAACTTATTGACGATACTCTGGAAGGAATTGAAGAAAAAGAAAAACTAATAACTATTATGAAAGAATTGAAATTAAAAACTGCTGAAACTAATAATGCCGTCGATGATATGAAGAATAAATTCAAGCGCTATCTTATTGACGGGAAATATCAGGTATTTGTAGGAAAGGATTCACAGAATAACGATCTGCTTACGGTTAAGTTTGCAAAACAAAATGATTATTGGTTTCATGCGCGCAGTGTTCCCGGTTCGCATGTAGTTCTACGTAATGATAACTCAAAAGAAAATATGCCTAAAAGTATACTCAAGAAAGCTGCCGCATTGGCAGCATTCCACAGTAAAGCAAAAACAGCAGGCATATCTCCTGTTTCGTTCTGTCAAAAGAAATATGTCGTTAAAAAGAAAGGTATGGAAGCCGGAAAGGTTGCACTTCTAAAAGAAGACGTTCTCCTCGTCCGCCCCGAAATCCCTGAAGGATGTGAATACATCTCTGAAGATTAACCCGACGCGATAGCATACATACCTTTTACTGGATTGCCCATCCATCAGAATTATTTACTCTAACATATTAAAGAAGTTTGATATTTGAAGAAGTGTATTACTAAAATGGAAAGTTAATAATGAAGCATGTTCCCGGATGGGTTTCATCAGCAAGCTGGGAAGGACTTAAAACACTTATAGTGCCCCCATGTCTTTTCATTATTTGCTTTACAACGGAAAGACCAAGTCCTACCCCTTCATATCCTTTGTGCCTGATATTTGATCCTCTGAAAAATTCCTTGAATATATTTTCTATTTCAGATTGAGGAATGCCAACACCATTATCACAGAATTTAATTTCAGTCCCCTCTTCGTTATCATCCATTGTAACAACAACCTTCCCGCCTTTATCTGCATATTTTACTGCATTAGATATAATGTTTGAAAAGCCGATCTCTAACAGAAATTTATCTCCCATTATCATTCTTTTAAATTTCCGGTTATCTCTCAGAGTAAAATTGATATCCTTAGATTCTATCTGCATCTTTAATTTTTCATGAGCAGAGCAAATTAACATTTTAAGATCAAGTTCTTCAGACGGAAGATCATCAAGAAGTTTTAGCCGGCTTATCTTCAGAATATTGTTTATCATCTGTATGGCTTCATCTGACCTTGCCCTGGTTCTTATCAATTTATCTTCCATCTGTGTGCTTATTGGTCCTACAAACTTCTGAAGAATAAGGTCAAGATATGACTGAACTGCGGCTATTGGTGTTTTAATTTCATGAACAACTCCTGTTATGTAATTCTCTTTTTCTATTTCTGCAGCTTTTAATTTATCGAGTGAATCTAATAGGTTTTCCTCCATCTTGTATAATTCCTTAGCAATTCCGTTGGTCAACATAACCGTAACAATCAATAGAAATGCAAACACCAATAGAAATACAGAAATAAATGAAAGATTATTATAAAAAGGGAAAACCAGAAATCCCGCTATTGTATGATGAGGAATAAAAGCAAAATATTCACATAATACTAAACCAGAGAAGATGAATATTACTAATCCTGCAGCGCAGTATATCACAAATTCCGGTAAAATGATGCTCCCAATTACCATATGGAAAACAAATAAAAGAAAAAGCGGACTCTCGATGCTGCCGGTATAATATACCAGCAATGTCAATGCTGTAAGATCAAGTACCATCTGGATTATTGAGAAATGTATCGGATTAAATCCAGTATCAGAATTTTTCAGATACTTCTGCAGACGTATAAGTAATAAATTATAAAGTCCGATTGATAGTGCAACTGCAGATATTGCATAGAATTGTGCAGGTGAGAATTTGATCTTGAAGATAAATGTAGTGAAAGAAAGGAATGCAATAAGCATAAGAACAGCCACATACCGCAGTTTTATAAACCAGGCATTTCTATCTTTTATTGATTCCCAGAACTCTTCATAATGCCGAGCCCAGGAAGGGACTAAATGAATCATATTCATATATCATTAAAATATAAAAAATATTATCATTTCCAATATTCCCCGTATCCCCTGAAACAAAAAACCTCCGGAGTTAAGACCCCGGAGGTTGTTAAGAACATCTCTACGAGATAAATTTACCCCGTTTCGTATAATGCGTATGCAGAAGTTTATGACTTAACTTACTGCATGGACCTTCGGTGAGGAATTTTTCATATAAGATCTTCACATAAGGATTTTCATGTGATTTTCTTAATGGAAGTGATTCGTCTTCACTGTAGATCGCATTAGCTCTTTTCTGTCTGATTTCAAGAGAAGTCGGTATTGGCTGTCCGCCGCCTCCTAAACAGCCGCCCGGGCAGGCCATTATCTCTATGAAATGAACATCACTAAGCTCACCTTTCTTTAACATTTCCATAACTGTTTTAGCATTAGCTGTTCCGTGAGCGATCATAAACTTGACCTCAACACCTTCGAGCCACTTATATGCCTCAACGCAATTCTCGAGTTTCACTGAAGCCTGTTTGACACCTTCAAATCCACGGCAAGGTGTAATATTCAGGTTTTCAAATGGAACTTCTCTACCAGTAACTAATTCATAAACGGTACGTAAAGCAGCTTCCATAACTCCGCCGGTAGCACCGAATATGAGTCCAGCACCTGATGCATCTCCAAACGGAGCATCAAAATGACTCTTTGGCATTTCAGGCAGAAATATTCCTGCTTCTTTAATCATCTGTGCCATTTCTCTTGTAGTTAATCCGAAGTCAACATCCTTGAATCCTGATGAATTCATTTCAGGACGGTTGCATTCAAATTTCTTTGCTGAACAGGGCATCAAAGCAACTGTTACTATATCTTCAGGATTTATCTTTGATTCTTTGGCATAATATGTTTTGGTAACTGCACCAAACATCTGCTGAGGTGATTTAGCGGTTGATAAATAATCAAGATATTCAGGATAGAAATGTTCAATATATTTTACCCATCCCGGAGAACAGGAAGTAAACTGAGGAAGTTTAACAGAAGAATCTTTATCAACCAATGCTTTCTTTAAGCGGTTCAACAATTCTGTTCCTTCTTCAAGTATGGTAAGATCTGCAGTGTAATCAGTATCAAATACTTTATCGAAACCAATTCTTTTCAATGCTGTATTTAATTCTTCAGTGTATGAATGACCTGCTTCCATTCCGAATTCTTCGCCTATTGCAGCGCGCGGTGACGGAGCGGTCTGAATAACTACATGTTTCTTAGGATCGTCTATGGCATTCCATATTTCGTCGCTGGGATCGTTAGCTCTGAGAGCGCCAGTAGGACAACGGTTAATACACTGACCGCAGTTTATACAAACAACATCAGCAAGAGGTTTATCAAGGAAAGTACCGACATGAGTTTCATGGCCTCTGTCGATTGCTTCGAGGCATCCGACTTCCTGAAGATCGATACAGGTCCTTACACATCTTTTGCAAAGAATACATTTGTTCATATCTCTTACAACAGATGCAGAAGACCTGTCAATTTGATATCTTGGTTCCTGAACATGTCCGAATGTATAGCTGTCCACTCCGTATTCTTTTGCAAGAGCCTGGAGTTCGCAGTTATTATTTCTTGAGCATGAATAGCATTCGCCGTAATGTTCACTTAAGAGCAAATCAATTATGTGTCTTCTTGCCTTTCTAACGTTAGGAGTAGAAGTCTTGATTTTCATAGGTGAAGTTATCGGGAATGAACATGCAGTCTGCAATGTTCTCATCCCTTCAACATCAACAACGCATATACGGCATACACCTGCCATACAAAGATCTGGATGATGGCAAAGTGTAGGAATATGTATCTGATTTTCCTTACAAGCGTCAAGTATAGTTGTACCGAGAGGTACTGATATTTTCTTTTCATTGATTTCGACAGAAATCATTCCGCCGATTGTAGTTGTATCTGCCGGTTTCTGAACCTGAAAAGGCTGCTGGCTTACCGGTATCCTGGGATTTTTTTCTTTAGACATTACTTCCTCCCGTTTCCGTTTTTAAAGAATATCTCTTCCTTGAAATTTTCAAGTATCGAGATGAAAGCATTGGGACTGGACTGCCCTAATCCGCATTTGGATGCAACCTGCATTGTCCTTCCGAGGTCTTTCAATGTATTTATATAGCTAAAGGTATATTCACCTTTGATGATTTTTTCCACGCCTTCCAGAAGTTTGGTATTCCCGATTCTGCAGGGTATGCACTGACCGCATGATTCTTCAACAAAGAATTCCATGAAATTCTTGAGCACATGAAGCATATCGCGGGTTTCATTGAATATGATAATTGAGCCGCCTGTAGCAGCGTCTTCATATCCAAGGATTCTATCAAACTGAGTTTTAGGTATGCATATACCTGAGGCTCCGCCTACCTGAACTGCTTTGGTATTCTTTGCGCCAACCAAAGTCAAAACATCATTCACCGAAGTTCCCCATGGAAGTTCATATACACCCGGTAGATCGCAATCTCCGGATATAGAGAATAATTTAGAACCTGTTGATTTACTTGTACCAAATCTCTTAAACCATTCGCCGCCCTTCAATATAATGTGGGGAGCTGAAGCAAGAGTTTCAACGTTATTAACAGTTGTAGGATATCCAAGGTAACCTGTGTTTACAGGATATGGAGGACGATTTCTCGGTTCACCTCTATGACCTTCAAGTGATTCAATAAGTGCAGTTTCTTCTCCGCAGACATAAGCGCCTGAACCAAGTCTGATGCTTATATCGAAATCGAAGCCCTGTTTTCCAAGAATATTATTTCCGAGAAGATTATCATCTCTCATTTTCATAAGATACTCTTCAAGCTGTTCGAGCATATATTCATATTCTCCTCGCAGATAGAGTATACCGGTTTTTGAGCCAATTGTATAACCTGCAATAACCATTCCGTCAAATACTAATTCCGGATATTCCATAAGTAGAATTCTATCCTTGAATGTTCCTGGTTCTCCTTCATCCGCATTGCAAACAACGAATTTCTTAGCGGCAGTAGAAGCTGCCGTAAGCATCCATTTTGTTGAAGTTGGGAATCCAGCACCGCCTCTTCCTTTCAAGCCTGATTCTTTTAATTCAAATAATATATCTTCACGTGAACCGTTAATTGCTTTCTTAATACCTTCGCCGCGGGTATATTTAGAAAACAAAACGGGACCTGTTCTCTTTTTTGTTACTTCAAAATTTGTTTCCATTGTTGTTTCCCTACTTTACTTCTTTTAAAATATTAACAGCTTTTTCGGGATCGAGTCTGGTATAAACCTTCTCGTTAACTAGCAAAGCTGGACCCTGGTCACACATCCCGATACAGTTAGTATGCTCTAAGGTAAATTTCTTATCTGGAGTAGTCTCTCCGAAAGAAATACCGAGCTCTCTCTGCAGGGCTTGTTCTATTTTTTCCTTTCCTGCCATATCGCAGGATATAGTCTGACAGAGTTTTATGGTATTTCTTCCGCATGGTTCTGAATGAAGAAATGAATAAAAAGAAATAACGCTGTTAACTTCAACAGGATGGATATTCAATAAGCGGGCAATTTCCTGCTGGGCAAAATCAGAAACATATTTATATTTTCTCTGCATATCCTGCAGAATCTGCATGAGAGCAGATCTTTCTGTTCCATATTTGCCGACAAGAACTTCTATATCTTGCGACATAGCATTTTTTTCATAAACTAACATACATTACCTTTCTATATGTTGATGTAAAAGTTTCTCTACCTTCTCAATGAGTTGTTCCGGAGATATCGGTTTTTCTACATACTCATCAACAGGCACCATTTCATTTATACCATATTCAATCCCAATTGATTTAGAGATAGAAGTGTACATAATGATAGGAGTTGTGATTTTGTTTTTCCTGAATTTCTGGGCGAGAAAGAAACCATCGTCAGGTTCATTCATCATTACATCAAGTATGATAAGATCGGGGTGGTTTTCGGTTACGATTTTGTATCCATCATCCGGGTTTTGAGCAGTTATTACTTCATATCCTTTCGAAGTTAATACAAGACTGCTTGCGTCCAGAATGTCAGGATCGTCATCGATGATAGCTATTTTGGCCATAATGATTCATTCCTTTTATTTATGAATGTTGCTATTTATTCTAACTGAGTTATATATTATCAGTATTTATTTACGCAGTAAATTTAACTTATAAATTTCAAATATTCTGCACATAATTAAAGAAGACTATGTTTTTTTTACATCACTCTCAAGTTGAGCTACCTGCTGAGAATGAATAATAGGCAGAAAGACCCTGAAGGTTGTTCCGCTTCCATAATTACTATCGACTTCAATTTTACCTGCATAGGAATCAACAATTCTTTTTACGATAGACAATCCGAGACCAGTACCGCTAATATCTTTCGTAAATTCATTCTTCGCTCTGAAGAACTCATGGAATAGTTTAGTTTTTTCTTCAGGACGCATACCTATACCGGCATCTTTTATTTCTGTCACCAGGTAATTCTCGTCTTTAAAGAAACGTATCTTTAATAATCCATTCTGTTTATTGTATTTAATTCCATTGCTTATCAGGTTAGTAAATAACCGGGTAATCTCATCCTTATCACAGCTAAGGAATTGAATGTTTTCATCATTTTCAATAACAATACCAAGTCCCTTCTTTTTGATATCCAGCTGGAATAATTCTACAATACTCTTTATAACATCAGGAAGATCCAGAGGCTTTATTTCCCTTTGAGTATTTTTCATTTCCATTCTTGAAATATCAAGCAGGTCATTTACCATTTTCAGAAGTGAATCTAGCCGGTACATTGACCTATTGATAAATTCACCCTGTTTAACGGGATCAAGGGGGATAGTTTTATCGGCAATAAGTTTAAGATATCCATAAACAGCCGCTATAGGAGCTTTTAATTCATGGGATACCATAGATACAAACTGCGATTTTAGGAATTCTATCTTTTTAAGTTCAGTAATATTTTTCATTACAATAGCAACACCGGCTAATGAGCCGTCGTGGGCAGGTACAGGTGATGAAGTAGCTTCAATAAACAAATCATTTTCCTGTTTCATTTGCAGCTGAACCGACAAGGATTTTTTATTGAAATCAGGAGATTTCAAAAACTCATTTACCTGATCAGCCAGTTTTTCGGGAAGTTTATCAATGATATATTCTTCTATTGTTATGTTTTTTAACAGAAGAAATTTCAATGCAGCGGGGTTATGCAATACAGCTTCGCCATTTTTATTAATAACAAGTACACCATCGGAGATGGAATTAATAATTGTATAAAGGCGTGTCTGCTCGAAAGCAACTTCAAGGAGTCGTTCCTCTCTTTCTTTTAGCCATCTTTCTTTCTGAAGGCTCAATTCCCTTTTTTCCAAACCTTTATTAACCTGCTGAAGAAGTTCCTCAGGAGAAAAAGGTTTAGGTATATAACTGAAAGCGCCAACTCTGGTCGATTCAATAGCAGTGTCATAACTAGCGTAAGCCGTTGCTATAAAACAAACAGTGTTTGGCCATTTTTTAATGATTGCCTTTAATACCTGAATACCATCATAATCAGGCATTTTCATGTCAATGATAGCTACATCAAATTCTTCTGCGATACCGAATTCAATACCTTCAGTGCCATTCTCTGCAGCAACGACTTCAAAGCCTTCCTTTTCAAGAAGTCTTTTCGTTCCAAGTCTAAGACCCTTCTCGTCGTCAACAATAAGTATTTTTTTTCTCTGATTATCAGACATTTACTAATTAAGCTTTAGCAGTATCGAAAAAGATTTCCAGTTTTTTAACAAGATCTTCAATAATAATAGGTTTATTCAGAATGCCGTCACATTTTATCCATTCTTTTTCTTCATCGGTAGAGGCACCGAATTTAAATCCGGTAACATAAGTAGCCGAGGTAAGAATAAAGACGGGGATATTTTTGCCGTGAGGATCTTTCTTGATTTTATGAGCAAGAATAAATCCTGAATCATGTTCTTCCATAATAAGGTCAAGAATTGCAGCATCAGGAAGTTCCTGTTTGTATATCTCCCAGCCTTTTTTACTTCCTTCAGCAATTACAACATTGAAACCCTTGGATTCAAGGAGCAGTTTATGCTGTTCCAAAAGATCCAGATCATCATCTACGAGTAATATTTTTTTATCTTCAGCTATCATTTTAATTAACCTTTGTTTCAGAATTAACAAGCTGCTTATTAATAATTTTCGGCAGCTTCACTATAAATGTAGTACCTTTTCCAGGTTCTGACTGGAAATTTATGAATCCGTTATGCATCTTAATAATACCATATGAAATGGCTAATCCAAGCCCTGTTCCCTTCCCTATCTTTTTAGTTGTAAAGAAAGGAGTAAAGACCTTACTGAAATTTTCTTTTTCAATACCAATACCTGAATCTCTGATTTCAGTAACAAGATAGCTATCCTCCTCAGAAATTTTAATACTTAAAGTTTTAACAGGAGCCTCATCCATGGCTTCGCAGGAATTATTTATCAGATTTATGAATACCTGCTGTAACTGATCGCTATCTCCTTCAATTGACCAATTATTAGTAAATTTATCATTTTCTATGTCTATCTTTCTAAAAACAGGGTTCGCTTTCACAGTTTTCACTATTTTCGACAGCATCTGCCCTAAGTTTATCACTGAAACTTTTAATTTTCCCTGACGTGCAAAGTTAAGAAGATTTGCTACAATATTCTTGCATCTATTTGCTTCTTCAAGTATCAGAGCAAGGTCTTCGGAATTTTGCGAATCATCTAATTTCTGCTCAAGATCTTTCTTAAGCATTGAAGTATAAAGGATAATAGTGCTTAGAGGATTATTTATTTCATGTGCTACACCAGCAGCCAATTGTCCTATAGAAGCCAGTTTTTCAGCGGACTGAAGCTGTTCTTGGGTATCCTTAAGGTCATCATATGCTTTCCCAAGTTTATCAATCAGATAAGGGAGACACATTTCTTTTTCAGCAAAATCTTTAGCAATAGCAATAGCATATTCCCTGCAGGTAGCATATCCGCAGGCGCCGCAATTTAATTCATCCTTAACAGAATACTTATTTGTTTCTGCGAGGATTTTCTTAATCTTCTCTTCAGGAGGTTCAGGTTTACGCTGGTTTCTGACCTGGAAATCTCTTGTCAGGTCAAGCCCTCGGCTGTTATAAATATTACTTTTCCAGATCTGTTTATCAATTGTATATAATTTCTGATCAATATATTTAATGACCTTTTCCCGTCTGGAATAGTAATTAAGATCAGAACCGATTGCCGGACCGCTTATGCAGCCTTCACAAAATAAAATATCTACAAATTTTGCATTTATTTTATTATCGCAAATTTCGTCAATAATTTCCTGCACCTTTGCTTTGCCTTCAACAACAATAATTTCCTTTTCAAGAATATCCCCGGAAATATTAGCTGTTTTAAGGAGTCCGCCTGCCAGAGGGAATGATTTTCCCATAAATGCATGAGGCGGATCAAATTCACTATCTTCAAGTTCATTGAGGTTTATATTGCCTTTTGCAAATATTCTTTTCAATTCAGCAAAAGTTAATACCGCATCGATAGCTCCTTCGACCTGCGGTTCAAGGTATTCCTCTTTCTTTGCTACACAGGGACCAATGAAAACAACTTTAAGATCTTCTTTAGAATTTGCCTTAAGGTATTTTCCTATAGCTATCATGGGGGAAACAACCATAGCAAGATTGGGTACAAGCTGTCCCCTGTATTTTTCAATATAATTAACAACGGCCGGACATGAAGAACTTATAATAGTCTGTTTGTTATCAGACTGAAATTCCTTCAGGTAAAGATCGCTTATAAGATCAGCGCCGAAGGCGGCTTCGACGACATAACTAAACCCGATTTTTTTTAAGGCAGCTACTATCTTATTATAATCATCAGGGAAAGATGCTGCAAATGACGGAGCGATTACAGCGGCGACAGTATAGAATGGTATGAGTTCTTCAAATACAAGAGTTGAGTCACTTGATATTTTTTTAGCATTCTGCGAACAGACTTTGACACAGTGACCGCAAGCAATACACCTTTCGGGTAATACAGCGGCCTGCCCGTTAATAACTTTAATAGCTTTAGCAGGACATTCTCTAATGCAGGAGTAACACCTCTTGCATTTATCAAAAATAGTACTGACTATACCGACACTCATATTTTTCTTTGCAACAACTTGTAACAGCTGTTTATTTATTCAGGTTTTTCCTGTTTGTGTAATCAGTATGAAGAACTTCATGAGCCTTATGAGAATTGGGTTCTATGAAATATTCTTTGTATAACGCTTTTACTGATTCATTCTCGTAAGATTTTCTAGACTTCATATCCAAATCAATCTGGTAAAGAGCTTTCATTCTCTTTATCAACTTTTCAGGTCTTTGATGAATTGGCTGTCCACCGCCGTTAATACAGCCACCGGGGCAAGCCATAACTTCAATGAAATGATATTTAGATTTATTTTCCTTTATCTCATCGATAACTTCACGGACGTTACCTATTCCGTTGACAACAGCAACATGCAATTCAGTTCCATCTATATTGATAACTGCTGCTTTTAAACCGTTTGAACCTCTTATACTTTCAAATTCGATTTTCTCAAGTTCTTTACCAGTCATCTTAAAATATGCAGTTCTGAGAGCTGCTTCCATAACTCCACCGCTAGTACCGAATATTGCAGCAGCACCGGTTGATTCACCCAGGGGATTGTCAAAATTGTCCTGAGGCAGACCCTCGAATTCAATTCCTACCATTTTGAACAATCTTACAAGCTCTCTTGTAGTAAGAACAGCATCAACATCCTGAAGAGTTTGTTCTGATAGTTCTGCTCTTGCAGATTCAAATTTCTTAACAGTACAGGGCATAATGGAAACAACAAAGATATCTTTGGGATTAAGCCCCATTTTTTTAGCATAATAAGTTTTAAGTACTGCTCCTTCCATTTCATGAGGTGACTTGCATGAAGAAACATGAGGAAGTATTTCCGGATAATTCTGCTCTGCAAATTTAACCCAGCCGGGGCAGCAGCTAGTGAACATAGGAAGAGTCTGATTCTCTTTTATTCTAGTTAATAATTCAGTTGCTTCTTCCATGATTGTAAGATCAGCGGCAAAATTAGTATCAAATACTTTCTTAAAGCCGAGGCGTCTTAGTCCCGTAACAAGCTGACCGGTTACATCGGTGCCAAGTGGGAAATTATATTCCTCTCCGAGTGTAGCCCTGACAGCAGGTGCAACCTGGACAATCACATATTTAGATTTATCATTTAAAACATCTGATACTTCTTTCACAGAGCTTTTTTCTATAAGAGCTGCGGTGGGGCAAACAAGAATACACTGACCGCATAGAATACAATCACTAATATTAAGACCTTTATTATAAGGAGTTGTTACTATGCTGTTAAATCCGCGGTTCGTAAAATCAATAGCGCCGACTTTCTGAACTTCATGGCATACTCTTACGCATCTTCCGCAAAGGATACATTTTGCAGGATCTCTTTCCATTGATGCACTTGAAATATCGATAGCATGATCTTTAGTTTCTCCAACATACCGATGCTCACGCAGTCCGTATTTTTCACTAAGATCCTGAAGTTCGCAATTTTTATTCCGCATGCAGATAAGGCAATCCTGCGGATGATTTTCAACTAGTAATTCTACAATAGTTTTTCTTGCTCTTCTGACGCGGGGAGAATTCGTATCTACGACCATACCCTCATAGATTGGATAAGCACATGAAGGGACAAGTCCCCTCTGACCTTCAACTTCCACAGAACAAATTCTGCAAGCGCCTGTAGGCATTAAATCTTTAAGATGACATAAAGTTGGTACCGAAATTCCTACGGATTTAGCGGCATCCAGGATAGTCATTCCTGCTTCTGCATTTACTTTTATATTATTTATTGTTAACTGGACCATTAAAGTCTCCGACATTCAAAATTAATTAACATTTATTGCCTGGAACCTGCAGGACTCAACGCACATACCGCATTTAATACATTTGTCTTCGATAATATAATGGGCATGGTTCTTTTCTCCCATTATGGCACCAACGGCACATTTTCTGGCACAAACAGTACATCCTGTACATAAGCTATTATCAATTGTAAAGGTTAAGAGCTCTTTACAAACTCCGGCTGGGCATTCCCTTTCATACAAGTGAGTTTCCCATTCATCTTTAAAGTAAGTCAAGCCGGAAATGACTGGATTTGGAGCTGACTGTCCAAGTCCGCAGAGAGAAGTATCCCGAATAACATTACCTAGGCGTTTAAGATGGATGATGCCCTTAAACCTCTGGAGCTGATCTTTTTTATCTTTAGTATTTTTATAACTGACAGGGATCCTTTCAATTATTTCTAGCATTCTCTTAGTGCCTTCCCTGCAAGGAACGCATTTACCGCAGGATTCCTGCTGAATAAATGTAAGAAAATACTTAGCGACATCGACCATGCAGGTATCTTCGTCCATGACAACAAAACCGCCGGAACCCATCATAGCACCAACGCTTTTTAAGGATTCATAATCAACCTGGGTATTCATAACGCTTTCAGGGAGACATCCGCCTGAAGGGCCGCCAATCTGAACTGCCTTAAATTTTTTATTAAACGGGATACCTCCGCCGATCTTAAAGACAACGTCATTAAGAGTAACGCCCATAGGAACTTCCACTAGTCCGGTATTTTTAATTTTACCGCTTAATGAAAATACTTTGGTACCTTTGGAATTGGCAGTACCTATAGAAGCAAACCAATCAGCTCCTTTTGACATAATCTTTGCAACATTAGCAAAAGTTTCAACATTGTTGATTACTGTTGGTTTACCGAATAGACCTGACACAACCGGATAAGGAGGTCTTGGTTTCGGCATTCCTCTTCTGCCTTCGATTGAACCTATAAGAGCAGTCTCTTCTCCGCAGACGAAAGCGCCGGCACCTTTTTTAATCTTTAGGTCAAAACTGAAATCACTGTTGAGAATATTATTTCCAAGCAAACCATATTCCCTGCATTGGCTTATAGTATTTTCAAGTCTTTTAATAGCAAGCGGATATTCAGCACGGCAATAGACATATCCTTTAGAAGCGCCGATAGCATAGGCTCCGATAAGCATACCTTCAACCAGGCGGTAAGGATCGCTTTCGAGAACTGAGCGGTCCATAAAAGCGCCGGGATCACCTTCATCAGCATTACAGATAAGATATTTCTGATCTGCTTTCTGCTTAAATGCGAATTCCCATTTTTTACCTGTAGGGAAACCTGCACCGCCTCTACCTCTGAGACCGCTTGCAGTAATATCTTTTACAACTTCCTCAGGTTTGAGCAAACGGAGAACTTTATCGAATCCTTTAAATCCGCCGTATGATAAATATGTGTCTATTGAATCAGGATTATAAACACCGCAATGCTCAAGTACAATTTTTAACTGATGTTTGAAGAAAGGATCTTCTTTAATGGCAAAAACTTCTTCAGTAGGTTTACCATAGGTACCCAGTAGTTTTTCTTTGAAGATTCCTTTTTCAACAAGAGTTCTCTGAATAAACTTAGGAACTATTTTAGGAGTAATCTCGCAATAGGAAATTCTATCCTGTCCGGGAAGTTTAATATCGACAATAACTTCTTTAGCGCAGAATCCAACACATCCTGTTGGTTCTATATGGGCAGAGATACCGAATTTTTTCAATTCGTTAATTATTGCTTCTTCGACCTTTTGGGCACCTGATGCAAGACCGCAAGTTCCCATACCGATAAAGATTATCGGTACTTCATGCTCTTCGTATTTTAATCTTTTATTTAATGTAGTAAATTTTTCCTGGCATTCTTTATCATGATGACATAAAGGACCTTCCGTGCAGCATCTAACGAACAAATCGCACGGTTTTTCGGCAGTATGCCAGCATTCACTACAACATTTATCTAGGAAATTTTTCATGCTAAGCTCTTCTCTGTTGTTGATTCAGGCTGCTTTGGTTTAGGCTGGTTAGTATATTTCTTCAGAATAGAGGGTATTTCTTTTACCGTAAGTCTTCCGAAATATTCATCGTTAATAGTAATAACGGGGGCAATGCTGCAAGCGCCAATGCAGTTTACAACTTCTATTGAAAATTTTTTATCCCGTGAGGTTTGTCCTGCCTTGATATTCAATGTACTTTCAAGAGCGTACAGGATATTGGAGGAATTTTTAACATGGCAAGCGGTTCCCCTGCATACTCTGATAACATTCTCTCCTAAAGGAATTAATCTGAACTGATTATAGAAAGTAGCAACACCATAAACTCTGCTAAGAGGAATTCCGACAAAATCTGATATTTCCTGAAGAGCATCTTCGGGTAAATATCCATAAATGGTTTGAATTTCCTGGAGTAAAGGTATTAGGCTGCTTTTATCTTTTGGCTGGTATTCTTCAAATATTTTTGAGTGCATATTTAGTGACCTTAAAATTTCGCTATAACTACAGCATTTTAAGTGCCAAAGGTTAAAGCATTTATGTCTTCATTAAATCACATAAACTAAATATTTGAATCCTACCTATGAGAATTTTCTTAAATGTTAGAAAAAGCATCTCAATAAAGGAAGATTATTAACAATTAGCATCTATTTACTAATAGCAACTAATAATTACTGGCAGGATAATTGCTATAGCTGTAAATGAGCAGGTGAAGTCTTTCTTTTCCACTCAGAAACGGCTTCTTCGAAGGGCAAGATAGCTCTTGGGATAGCGCCATGCATGTAGGAAATTAGCACGCCATAGTTGACAATTGGGACGCCAAGGAGCTTAGCCTGTTTAATTCTGGAGAGCATGGTATGTCTTGTAAGCATACAACCACCGCAATGAACAATCAGCTTATAATCAGTCAGATTTTCAGGGAAATCTTCACCACTTCTGACTTCAATATCGAGGTCTCTTTTGGTGTGTAGCCTTAGCCAGCGGGGTATTTTGACCCGCCCGATGTCATCTTCCTGGGAATGATGAGTGCAGGATTCTGCAATCAAAACCTTATCGCCGTCCTGAAGTTCTTCGATTCTTTTAATGCCCCGGACAAACACGGGAAGCTCTCCTTTATGTCTTGCCATTAAAATAGAGAAGGTAGTAAGACTTATATGGTCAGGAACATCGGCAGTAACTCTCATTATAGCCTGGCTGTCTGTAACAACCAATTTGGGTTCTCTTTTAAGACTGCTGAGGACAGATCTTAATTCTTTATCTTTTGAAATGACAACGATAGTATCCTCATCGAGAGCTTCTCTAATGGTTTGGACCTGGGGCAGAATCAATCTTCCCCTGGGAGCGCCAAGATCAATTGGGACAACAAGAACCACAATATCTCCCTGAATAACAAGATCACCTATAAGCGGAGGTTCAATGTCGCTTGGGAGAAGGCGGGTTATTTTAGTCTTTATTTCAGTTATACCGACGTTCTCAGTGCAGGATACTTCAAAATGAATTTTCTTCATTTTCTTAATCTCTTTCAAGAGTTCTGCATTGACACCGTACTCAATTTTATTTACAACTATAAGGTACGGGGTCGATAATTTCTCAAGATGGCTGAAGAGTTCTTTTTCTACAGCATGAAGGCGTTCGCGGGCATCTATGACGACAATGACAAAGTCAGCTCCAGCGATAGCCTTAAGAGTCTTGCTGATTCTTTTAGTGCCTAATTCTCCGTCATCATCTATTCCTGCTGTATCGATTAAAATAACGGGTCCGTAAGGGAGCAGTTCCATAGGTTTTTTAACCGGATCAGTTGTTGTACCCGGGGTATCACTGATAATAGAAATATCCTGACCAATGAATGCATTCATCAGAGATGATTTGCCGACATTTCTTCTGCCGGTAATGACGATATGTTTTCTTTCAGACTGAGGTACGCGGTTCATGTATTTCTTTACCGGATAATATTTCTTTAAGATCATTTTCACTGATTAACTTTCTGCTCATCAAAGCTTCAGTGAACGTGATTGATTTATCTAAACTTTCTTTTACAATCTCCGCGACTTTATCATAACCAAATATTCTTATTAAAGAAGCGGCAGGAGCAGATGACCTTGAGAGGTTATCCCAGCATCTTTGTTTATTGGCAGTAATTCCTTTAACACATTTTGCCGTAAAATTATCAATCCCCTCTTTAAGGAGAGAGACAGATTTCAGGAAGAGATGCCCAATCATAGGTGTAAATGGATTAAGCTCAAGATGTCCGGAGCTGACAAGATTGCTGATTACAGAATCATGTCCTTTTATGAGTTCACAAATCTGGATCATGTTTTCGGGAATAACGGGATTAACTTTACCGGGCATAATGCTGGAGCCAGCCTGCATGGCAGGAAGATTTATTTCTCCAATACCGCCGTCAGGACCGGAGGACATGAACCTGAGATCGTTACAAATTTTTATTAATGAAACTGCGCCAGATTTAACGAGCCCATGGACTTCAACAAAGACATCAAGGTTTTGAGTAGAATCAATGAGGTCTTCTCCTTTAGCAAGAGGCAGGCCGGTAATCTTTTTAAGTTCTGAATTTACACTCAGGACATAGTTTTTATCGGCGGTAATAGAATTCCCAACAGCAGTGCCGCCGAGGTTGACTGATCGGAGTCTTTCCTCACCATTATATAATCTCCACCGGTCTCTTGCGATTGCCTGAGCGTAGGCGCCAAATTCCTGGCCAAGCATAATAGGGACAGCGTCCTGATATTGAGTTCGTCCAAGTTTAAGAATATTGCCGAAGTTAACCTCTTTTTCCTGCAGGGCTCCCTGAAGTGAAGCATAAGATTTAGCAAGTTCTCTCAGTAAAGTAATTGAGGCAATTTTAAGAGCTGTTGGTATAACATCATTAGTGGATTGTGATAAATTAACATCATCAATGGGATGGATTAGCTCATATTCGCCATATTTTTTGCCTGAGATATTAAGCGCCGTATTTGCAATTACTTCATTAATATTCATATTAAGAGAAGTACCAGCGCCGCCCTGGAAAGGATCGACAATTATTTTATTATAAACGGCTGAGTCGTTATAATCGATAAAGCAGTCAATCTCATCAATCAGTTTATCTATTGAAGCAATAATGGGTTCATATTTTTCTGACGACAGAAGTCCACACTTATAGTTAGTTTCGGCGGCAGCTTTTTTGACAAGCAGTACGCCCTTAATAAGGTAAGGGTTTAATTTTTCACCACTTACCGGGAAATTCTTAAATCCTCTAAGTGTATGAATTCCGAAAACGGATTCATCATCTAATAATTCTGTTCCTAAGGAATCATGCTCTTTTCTCATAATCCCCGTTTTTCAAAAACTATTCCATTAAAATGGCCTTTATTTATTGGCCTTTCCGGTCATTTCCTTTAATTAGCAGGGAAAAATTCTCTTTATTAAGAACTTTTATTTCAAATTCTTTCTAAATGAAAGAAAAACGGAGGAATAATTTCTGGTACACAAATTGGGAATCATTTTAGTTCAGATTCAACTTTATTGATGAATCAATAAACTAATTATATAAAAAGTATTAGGTAAACCAGATGTTATTTATTAATGAGACCTATATAAATTCACTTATGGAAGATGAAGCACTCTTCAATAAGGATCTACAGAAAGATATAATTAAAAAAGGGCGGGAAGCGAAAGGACTAACCATAAAGGAAGCAGCGGCGCTGCTTAACATCTCCTCACCGGAAATATATGACGAGCTTTTCCATGCTGCGAAGGAAGTAAAAGAAACAATTTACGGGAACAGAATAGTTCTTTTTGCACCTTTATATACAACAAATGTGTGTATTAATAATTGTCTCTATTGCGCATTTCGAAAAGATAATCGTGAACTTAAAAGAAGAAGTTTAACAATAGATGAAATCGTAGCAGAAGCTGAATTCCTTGTTAAGCAGGGACAGAAGCGGCTTTTACTGGTATGCGGCGAACATCCAAAGCTTGCGGATGTTAAATCAATAGGAGAAGCAATTGAGAAAATATATCAGATTAATATTAACGGAGGGAACATCCGCCGTATTAATGTTAATATGGCTCCCCTATCGGTTGAAAAATTCAGAGAGTTGAAGAACTACGGCATTGGGACATACCAGTGTTTCCAGGAAACGTATCATTATAAAACGTACATGGATATGCATCCTTCAGGACCGAAGAGAGATTATGCATGGAGACTATTTGCGATGGACCGCGCATTACAGGCAGGAATAGATGATGTGGGTGTAGGAGCATTGTTCGGTTTAACAGATTACAGATTTGAAGCACTTGCTCTTTTAATGCACTCATTTGATCTTGATTCTAAATACGGGGTTGGACCGCATACTATTTCGGTTCCAAGATTAGAGCCGGCTTTAAATGCACCTGCAGCAGTGTCCCCTCCATATGCTGTTGATGATCTTTCATTTAAAAAGCTCGTTGCAATAATACGGCTTGCAGTACCTTATACCGGTATAATAATGTCAACGCGGGAACGCGCAGAACTAAGGAGAGAATTATTTACAGTTGGAGTTTCTCAGATAAGCGCAGGCAGCAGGACTGCACCGGGGCAGTATAAAGAGTCGCAGGAAAGCGTTAATGAACATGACAGAGAGCAGTTCCAGTTAGGCGACCACCGGACGCTGGATGAAGTTGTAAAAGACTGTGCTTCATTGGGTTACATGCCTAGTTTTTGTACAGCCTGTTACAGGTCAAACAGAACCGGGGACCGTTTTATGGAACTTGCAAAGAGCGGAGACATAGGGAAGATTTGCGTGCCTAATGCTATGGCGACATTTAAAGAATACTTAAATGATTTTGCATCTGAAGAAACTAAAGAAGTTGCTTTAGGATTTCTTGAAAGCGAGATTGGTCAGCTTGAGGGCACAATTAAAAAGAAAGTAGAAAAGATGGTATCCAGGGTTGATTCCGGCGAGAGAGACGTATTCTATTGAAAATGATAGTATCTGAAATTCTATATAAAGAAACCTTATCGAAGGAAGAGATTGTTTTCCTGCTTTCGCTTGAAGATAAAACTGATATTATTGACTTATATCTGAGAGCCGATGAAGTAAGGAAACAATACTGCGGCGATGAAGTTCATTTAAGGGGGATAATTGAATTCTCAAATAACTGCGAGCAGGACTGCCTGTACTGCGGATTAAGGAAAAACAATCATGAGATTGAACGATACAGGATGAACCTTGAAGAGATTGTCGAGACTGCAAAAACAATCAACAGTTTTGGAATAAGGACGATAGTACTTCAATCAGGAGAGGATAGTTATTATTCCAGGGAATACGTGAAAGAGATTATTACTGCTGTAAGAAATGAACTTGATATGGCTATTACGCTAAGTCTTGGTGAGAGAGAATTCAAAGACTATGAAGCATGGCGAGAGGCGGGTGCTGACAGATATCTTCTGAAACATGAAACAGCGAACTCAGAACTTTATTCAATTTATCATCTTGAGCAGTCACTTGAGGAAAGAATTACTCATTTAAGTTTTCTTAAGAGTATTGGATTCCAGATTGGAAGCGGTAATCTTATAGGACTTCCCCGCCAGACGGTTGAGGATATTGCAGATGATATAATTTTATGCCGCGAACTTGATGTTGACATGGCATCAATAAGTCCGTTTATACCTTCGCCGGAAACTCCTTACCGTGGGATAGCGCATGCTAATATTAATTTCACTTTGCAGACAATGGCGACAGCGAGAATAGTTTTGAAGAATGCACATATGCCGGCAACCACTGCTCTTGCAACTTTAGACGAACATGGACGGGAGAAGGGACTTCAGGTTGGGGCAAATGTAATAATGCCTAACTATACTCCAATGGCTTACAGGGAGAACTACAAAATATATCCTAACAAGAAATGCGTAGATGAGAATCCGCTTGGGTGCAATGCATGTCTGAGGCAGCTTATTTATTCTCAGGGGCGAACGATATCGGAATCTCAAGGTCACACGTTAAAGAGATAAGTAGGGGTAAGATCAGATTCATAACCATTTCAGGATCATTGCATAACCTTTTCAGGATCTTTTAAGGACATTCCAAGACCTTTTCAGGATCTTTTCAGGACACTTTCATAACCTCCGCATAATCTCCAGTGCTGAACGATGGGACAACGACGGCAGAATGTTGGGACATATCCTGTCTTGTCTCTGTATATTCGGGAAAGGGTAATATTAAGGAGGAGGAAGGAGGAAATATTGGGCCACTTTATGCTTCGAAAATCGCCGTGGAAGCAAAAATAAGAGCCGAGAGTATATTTGTACCCAATTTAAGAATATCGGGGTTTATAGGAGCTTAAAATGAAGTATTTTAATATTTAAGGTGATATGATTTATTTAGGGTGGGTAAATAATAATGATTTGAATACTCATTCAATACTCATTATGGCTTTAAATCATACTTCGGTTATACCTATTGAATACTTCGTGAATACTAAAAATATACTCAGGCAATAAGCAAACAATATTAAATCAATATATTTGAACCGCTGCGGAACCTTTGCGGAAAGGCACCGGAAATACTCAAGGAGTAAGGAAGGAGTAAGGAGTAAGGAGTAAGGAGTAAGGAGTAAGGAGTAAGGAGTAAGGAGTAAGGAAAAATACTGTGGCTACTCTTCATGTGCAAGGCTGTGGACATCGCCTGGCGTGGGATTCTTCGCTGCGCTCAGAATGACAATCAGGAAAACTCAGATTGACAGATAGGGATATAATTATTTTAATAAAATAAGTTTTTTCACTGAGCTAAAGTTATCAGTAATTAATCTATAGAGATAAATTCCTGATGCCAGATTTACGGCATTCCATACTGTCTGGTGCTGACCAGCGGGCAATTTACCATCGATAAGAGTTTTTACAAGTTGGCCAAGTAAGTTATATACTGAAAGATTAACATTAGTATTTTCAGGTAGATCAAATTGTATAGTAGTGGAAGGGTTAAATGGATTAGGGTAATTCTGGCTTAAATTATATGTCTTGGGTGAGGTTTTAGAATCATTTATTGCAAGAATACCAGAAGTATCCATTTTTAATAAATATATATTATCTGATAATCTGACAGCAGCATACTGACCACCGTCGTACTTAATCTGAAGAACTGCTGATCCAATATTGGACTTATTCCATGAATTACCGAAATTCGTTGAAGACATTACAAATCCTGAATCGGAGGCGATAAATATATTAGAACCTTTGAACTCGGCATCGAGATAATTACCATCGGAAGCAACCTTAGTTTCTTTAAATAAGGATCCGGAAGGAACGGAGTGTAAATATCTACGGTCATTTTTGGTTTTAATTGGTTTAGTGCTGTAACGGTCAACGGTTTTTATTTTTTGTCCCGAAGAAGAATAATTCCATGATTCACCTCCATTATAGGTTAAGAGGATGGTATTCCCCCACCCGATTACAATGCCTGTATCAGGATTAGAAAATGCAACTGAAGTAAGGGGACCTGTTGTTGGAATTGATAAAGGGAACCAATTGACACCGCCGTCTGTTGATTTAATTACTTTACCTGCAGAGGTTCCATCTGATCCACAGGCATAACCAATATTAGCATCAATAAACCTGAGATCAGAGACAGTGAAACCGGGGAAGTACTGAGGGATTATTGTAATTCCGGTGTCTGTTGTTTTATAGATTGTATCAGAGAAGAACCACCCGGTACTTCTATTAAGAAAAAATATTCCTCCCGGACCAGGGGATGATATGCTGTTCCATGAATATCCACCATCATTAGTGCGGTCTAACTCACCATAATCCCAAAGATTAAAACCAGACATAGAATCAATCATACAGGAATTTGTAATAATATTTCCTGATTCAATGTTAAAGAAGCCATGAGAGACATCTTTCCAAATTCTGTTTTGATGAAAACTACGTTGGAAAACATCACCTCCCACGCGGAAATCATTTCGGAATGAGGCAAGGAAAAAATATTTATCATGAGAAACAGAAAGAGTCATAGGCTGATCTTCACCGCCAATTAAAACCTGACCCCAATCTTCTTTATAATTATCAGCATAAAAGACAGCTCCTCCCCCGCCGCAAGCCCATCCCTTTCCTGAAGGAGTAATGAAGCATGACATAATATCAAAGTCTTCATTGTTGGAAATAACTGTTTGACTAATTCCGTTTTTAATGACCTGTAAAAATCTGTTATATGTATCATCCCCTCCAGTGATAATTCCATTGCCATCATCCCTGAAAGAAATGCTTCTAACCATGCCCGGAGATTGCGGACCCGGGTTCCAGGTTATTCCGCCATCGGTAGTTTTCAGGCAAAAAGTTTCAAGGTTAGCGATACCGCCTCCAATATAACCAATGAGTGCGTCAGGGAAAGAAATAGCATTAATAGCGGGCGGCATAAACCAATTGCTATAAGTTAGGATTTGCTCAGACCAATTAGCGCCGCCATTTGTTGTTATAAATAGGTGTGCTGAGTCAGTGCCCACAAAGCCTTTTTCAGAATTAATAAAGTTTACCGAGAGAAGGGTGCCATTAGTTTGAATATTTATGGGCGCCCAGGATTGTCCACTATTGGTTGTTTTTAAAATTGTACCCTGACTGCCGACAATCCATGCAGTAGTACTATTTGAAACAAAAGCCTGATTAAGATATTGAGATGTTCCGGAAGAAATTAATTGCCAGTTATTTCCTCCATCTGACGTTCTGATAATTGTTCCGTTTGCACCAACTGCAATACCATTCAAGTTATCAAAGAAGGCAACAGAAGTCAGGTCTTGAGTGTGGCCTGTCGGGATAATATTCCATTCGCACAGCAACGGATCAAATTTAAGAATCACTCCATTCTGACCGACAATCCAACCATGATCATCATCAGAAAAGTAAGTAGAGTTTAACCATTCGGATATTGGGGCGGTATTTAAAGGACGCCATTGAGAATAGGTAAAAGAAGGAAGTAAAAAGAGGAAACTTAACATCGTAAAGATCTTGTTCACAGATCACCTTAATTTGTTCATTTGGATCGCAAAAACTGATTATCATTCGGAGTTTAATATAGTGATTTGCCAAAACGAGGATGATACATTGATCACATCTTTGCAACAGGATTATTTTTTACATGTTGGAAGCAGGTAAATAAATAAAAGCGATACTACTATGGCGGTGTTGCAATTAGAATAATAAAAATGTTTAATTGCGAATCATGAAACCTTTTGCTTATTCATATTGTCTAATTTTCAGATTTTAGGAAGGGCAGATAATAATGGTGAGGGTGGTTAAATGTATTTTGTAAAGGTGAAGACGATGAAAAGATTAAAATATTATCCGTTAATGTTAGTTCTTTTGGGAGGCATATTTCTTGCCGGTTGTTATAGAGTAATATATGTAAGAGACAGAGGTTATTATCCTCCAAATAATGGAAAAGGTAACACTGCTGTTAATCAGGATACAACTTATGAAGACAGCACTTATTCCGAAAACTCCGGGGGCGGATATCCATACTATGGTTATAATGGTATAGGCAACGATAGATTAAATGCATATTGGGGAAATCCGTTCTATTGGGATCCATATTATTATGATTATTGGAATAGTCCATACTTCTGGGGATATGATCCATTTTTTTACAGTTCATTTTATTATCCATATTTCGGAACGAGATTCGGAGCAGGATTTTACCATGGATATGGGTATCGTGGATATTTAAATGGAACTTACAGGTATAGAACGAATGCAGCAGCGACAGTCCATCCTCGTACAAATGCTTTGTTAAAATCCAACGCACCGCAAACAAATTCAGGAAGCAGAATATACAGAGGCGGGAACTACGGAAGAGGCGGTGGTTTTAGCAGAGGCGGCGGCGGACGCGGCAGAAGGTAATTGCCCATAGTACCGAAGATAAAAAAAACCTTCAGAATTTAATTTCTGAAGGTTTTTTAATGTACACCCGGAAGGAATCGAACCCTCAACCTTTTGATCCGTAGTCAAACGCTCTATCCAATTGAGCTACGGGTGCATGAATTCCCGCCTTTGCGGGAATGACATCCAATCATAATTTTGGAACGGAAAGATAATATATTTATGGTTTCCGTTCAAACTTAGTTAATAATAATTTGTCATTATAAGGAAGAGATTCTTCGCTTCGCTTAGAATGACTATTGAACTAAGAATTCTAAATGTTAAATTTAATTCCCTGAGCTAAAGGAAGATCAGTTCCATAATTTATTGTGTTGGATTGTCTTCTCATATAAGACTTCCAAGCATCTGAGCCGGATTCTCTTCCACCGCCAGTTTCTTTTTCACCGCCGAAAGCGCCGCCGATCTCTGCACCAGAGGTTCCAATATTAACATTGGCTATACCACAGTCACTTCCCCAAGCGGAGAGGAATTGTTCTGCTTCTCTCATGTTGTTTGTGAAAATAGCAGAAGACAGGCCCTGTACAACATTGTTATGTATTTCAATGGCATTTTCAACACCGCCTTTATACTTTATCAGATAAAGTATAGGAGCGAAAGTTTCTTCCTGCACTATTTCAAAATGATTTTCGGCTTCACATATTGCAGGGACTACATAAGTGCCTGATTCATATCCTTCCCCTTTTAACACATTGCCACCATATAATACTTTACCACCTTCCTTCTGCAATTTATCAAGCGCGGCTGTAAACTGACTTACGGCATCTTTGTCAATAAGCGGTCCAACGTGGTTTTTTTCATCAAGAGGATCGCCGATCTTTAATCCTTTATATGCATTTAGAACTACATCTTTAACTTTATCAAAAATAGATTCGTGGATAATGAGTCTTCTTGTAGAAGTGCATCTTTGTCCGCATGTACCAACAGCGCCGAATACTACGGCAGGAACGGCCATTTTAAGGTCAGCATCAGGAGTCATTATGATTCCGTTGTTACCGCCTAATTCAAGGATAGCCTTTCCGAATCTTGATGCAATTATTTCAGCAGCATGCTTCCCTACTCTTGTGGAGCCAGTCAGCGATACTAGCGGAACTCTTTTATCATTAAGCATCCTTTCGCCTATGGTAGATCCCTTACCGATAATGAGTGAGAAGATTCCTTCAGGTAGATTGTTTTCTTTGATTACCTCGCCAATGATATTCTGAACTGCTATTGCTGATAAGGGAACTTTGGATGAGGGTTTCCATAAGTTAACATCACCGCATACAGCGGCAAGCATAGCATTCCACGACCAAACGGCTACCGGGAAGTTAAATGCAGATACTATTCCGACAATTCCAAGAGGATGGTACTGATCGTACATTCTGTGGCTTGGTCTTTCGGAATGCATTGTGAATCCATAAAGCTGTCTCGACTGTCCGACTGAGAAATCGCAGATATCGATCATTTCCTGGACTTCACCCATACCTTCCTGCAGGGATTTTCCCATTTCATAAGATACCAGTGAGCCGAGAGGTTTTTTATATTCTCTTAATTTAAGACCAATCTGGCGTACTATTTCACCTCGTTTTGGGGCTGGAATTTTCCTCCAGGCGATAAATGATTCCTGACCTTGTTTTATGAGTTTTTCATAATCTTCAGCAGATGCCTGATAGACTGAAGCAATATATTTACCATTTGTAGGAGAGTAAATCTTCAATTCACCCTGGTCTTTAGTTTCGAACCATTTGGCGCCAGTTGAGGCTCCAAAGTTCTTTTCTTTAATTCCGAGTTTGCTTAAGAAATCCATTGTTAATCCTTTAATAATCTTAGTTTAGGGGGTGATTTCCCCCCTCTGTATTTTTAATTAGCCAAATTTACTGTTTTTTAGATTATGTAACAAAGAGAGGTCTTTATTGATTAGAAGAAGCCAATACCAGTAAAATATAGATTGCTTTATCGCTTAATAATTGCTAAATTATTGTATATAAATATGAACACCATGTTACATAACGACTTCCATAAAATAACCGGATTCAAATCTTTAAGGAGCTACCTAAGTTCCCGATTCGAAAACGTATACTAAGTTTCATCTTCCCCTAGTTATTCCCAATAATTTATTTTTTTTATTTCCCTAAATCTCAGGAGTCTGTTATGGGTATTAATATTATACATGAAGATGACATTTTAAACATAGAAAACGCAAAACTGCCAGCCAATTTAGTACATGATACCCTCAGGAAGCATATGCTTGTTGACGGGTTTGATTTTGTGCTTGATCTTGAAAAGAGTCAGGGATCGATAATTGTTGACCAGAGAAACGGCGACAGTTATATAGATTTCTTTACATTCTTTGCTTCATCACCATTAGGGATGAACCATCCTAAAATGATGCTACCGGGAGTGCAGAAAGATATTTTGGCTGCGGCAACAAACAAACCATCCAATTCTGACATTTATACAACTTATATGGCTGAGTTCGTAGATACTTTTGCAAGAATAGTAATGCCGGATTATATGAAATATCTCTTCTTTATATCTACAGGAACTTTGGCTGTAGAGAACGGACTGAAGGTAGCATTTGACTGGAAGATAAGGAAGAATTTTGCTAAAGGTTATAAGGAAGAAAGAGGTCAGAAGGTAATGCATTTTCATCAGGCATTCCACGGCAGAAGCGGTTATACCCTTTCGTTAACAAATACAGAACCCAATAAAATTAAATATTTTCCTAAATTCGATTGGCCAAGAATTACAAATCCCAAGATTATCTTTCCAGTGAATGAGAATATAGAAATGATAAAAGGGCTTGAAGAAAAAGCAATAGATGAAATTAACCGCGCTATAAGCGCAAACAAGGACGATATTGCAGTCCTTATACTTGAACCAATACAAGGTGAAGGCGGAGATAATTTTTTCAGAAAGGAATTCCATGAGAAACTGCGTGATATAACTGAAGCAAATGATATTCTGTTGATGTACGATGAAGTTCAGACTGGAGTTGGTATAACCGGAAAGATGTGGGCTCATCAGCATTATGCTAATCCGGATATTATGGCATTCGGAAAGAAAACCAATGTTTGCGGTATTATGGTATCAGACAAAATTGACCAGGTTGAAGATCATTGTTTTAAAGTATCGAGCCGCATAAATTCTACATGGGGTTCAGACCTTGTGGATATGGTAAGATCAACTCACTTCCTAAGGATTATAGACGAAGAAAACCTTGTAGAAAATTCAAGAGTTGTGGGGAATTATTTATTAGAGAATCTCTTAAACCTTCAGGCAGAATTTCCAAATCTTATTTATAATGCAAGAGGACTTGGCTTAATGTGTTCATTTGATTTCATGGATGCCAAAATGAGGAACCGTTTTAAGGATTTATGCTACAATGAGAAGGTTCTTATACTCGGATGCGGTGAAAAGTCGATAAGATTCCGTCCTGCATTAAACATTTCTCGTGATATTCTTGACAAGGGCTTGAAAGTTATCAGAAATGTGCTTTATTTAATGGGTACAAATAATTAATTAATTACACTACTTGCTGACAACGGCTCCACAGTGGAGCCGTTGTTGTTTTTAAATCAATGGATAATAAACTTTTTGTTGTTAGCACACCTATAGGTAACCTTAAGGACATCTCTTTTAGAGCGGTTGAGGTATTGAAGGAATCTGATTTTATTGCATGTGAAGATACTCGCGTAGCATCAGTTCTTCTAAATCACTATGAAATAAGGAAAGAGCTTATTTCATTAAACGCTGTAAATGAAACGCACCGGATAGCAGGTGTTCTTGAAAGAATTGAATCAGGTGCATCATGCGCATTGATATCTGATGCAGGAACACCGGGAATATCAGATCCAGGAGTAAGATTGATATCGGCAGCGATTGAGAGAAGAATTGATGTTGTACCTGTACCGGGCCCATCTGCACTGATAACTGCTTTAACGATCAGCGGTCTGCCGACGAACTCATTTGTATTTGAGGGTTTTATACCCCAGAAAAAAGGAAGGCAGAAGAAACTTGAGCAGTTAAGTCATGAGGAAAGGACAATAGTTTTGTATGAATCAACATACAGGATTGAGAAGCTTCTGACTGAACTGAACAACTATATGCCGGAGAGGTTTCTTGTGGTATGCCGTGAACTTACAAAGAAATTTGAGGAAACATGGAGAGGCACTCCTTCAGAAATACTTGCGTCATTTGAGGAGAAAATTACCAAGGGAGAGTTTGTAGTAGTGCTTGCGCCTCTTGACTGGAAAGTAATTTCTAAAAATACTCCCTGATACGGAATTCAGCGCCAACCTTTTCTTCTGCAATTATTCTGGCCCTTTCAATGTTGATTGAGCTTATTGAAACAACCGTCATTACAACTTTCTCAACATATAGCTTTGCAGCTTTGGCAAAATTTATCATTTCATTGAAGAACATGGGGTCTAGTTTCATAACTTCAGAATACTGCCTCGGATCGACTGCATTAAGACTAATAGAGACTATATCAATCAGATGATTTAGTTCAGGAGTAATATCTTTTTTGTTTATATAGTTTCCATGTCCGTTAGTATTAAGCCGTGTGCGGCCGCCGTTATCCTTAACATACTTTGCAACTTTTTTAACTACATCCCATCTAATAGTAGGTTCACCAAAGCCGCAAAAAACGATATCCTCATATTGTTTAGGATCGCCAATTTCGCTTATATAAATTTCAGCAGGCGGTTCCTCGCTTTTAGTCATATGAAGATTATATCCTGCAACTACGGGGTCTGTTTTTCTATTACAAAAAATACAGTCAGCGTTACAACGATTGGTAATATTCAGGTATAATGAATTATACATTTTGTAGGTATAGATTACATCTTTTTTACCGCCAATACCGAATAACTTAAAGGCATTAAATGAAGTTATTGTGCCGACCTCTTCAGGTGTTATCTTATGCAGTTCAGCAATTTTCTCAGCAACTAACTTAACATGGGCGGGTTCATTTCTTTTACCTCTGAAAGGCACAGGAGCCATATATGGAGAATCAGTTTCTAAAAGAATGTGGTCAAGACTCGTTTTGGAAATAATATTACGAAGGTTCTCCATTTTATTAAAAGTAATATTACCCGTAAAGGAAATAAAATGATGAAGCTGAATCATATCTTTTGCATTTTCAAGAGAACTGCTATAACAGTGCAGCTGGGCGCGGAGCCCTGTGCCGGCATATGATTTTAGAATGGCCATCATATCTTCATCCGCTTCTCTATTGTGCAAAACAACCGGAAGATTTCTTTTTACGGCCAGATCAAGCTGAGCTTTTAATGCTTCAATTTGTTTTTCTTTAGGAGAGAAATCGTAGAAATAGTCGAGACCAATTTCACCAATGGCAACTATTTTATTGTGCCTGGACAATTCGTCAATTTCATTTATAAGGGAAGCATCCCAGTCTTTTGATTCATGTGGATGAACACCTACGGCGCCATAAATAAAATCGTATTTATCAACTAATTCAATTACTTTTTTAGATGATTCAAGATCAGTGGCCGGAACAATAATATAATCCACTCCGTTTGATTTCGCATTATCAATCACGCTATCCAGATCATCCTGAAATTCAGGGGCGAATAGATGCGAATGAGTATCGACGAACATAAATTCTCCTTATGCAGTGCAATTAGAAAAACAGTTGCAACTTAATAAAATATTTCTTCCTGATTCAAAATTACCAATTTAATAAATATAATTGAAGTTTTTTATACAATTCGGCTAAAGTTAAGATCGAAGATTCCAATGAATTAAACTATTAGCCAATAACCAATATTGAACAAACCAAGAAGGATACCGACCTAAAAGTGTTGTATTATTAAACATATTATTCTATTTATAAAATATAAATCCCATTATTGATAATATAAAATAATATGTTTCTTAATATTCGGAATGTAATGGTGATTAGGCTTGAAAACTAGCGAAATATTCAACATAAATATGATGATTTTGTGGAACATAAATTGGTAACACAATTCCGTATTTTATAACATATTTGGGTTCAATAAATATGAACAAATTTTGCTACTTTCTGATAATAGTGCTAATTGCACTTACTTCAATCAATTTTGCCGGTCCGAAGGGCAAGATTTTGACTAAAGCAGTAACTCCTAATACTCTCAGTCAATTCACTACGAATTCAATTTCTACCGGATTGACTACAATTCCAAAGGGTACGTACTGTTATTTAGCACCATTGAATTATGGTGATACTTCTGCAATTCAAAGTGTAACATGGTCTTTTACATCCAAACCAACCGGATCAAATTCCAGCATAACAACACTGGCAAACCAATGGGGTCAATTTTTAGCAGATACCAATGGTACATTCGTTGTTAACATGCATATTGTTACTTCAACCGGATCAAACGATACTACAATAAGTATAGTATCTTCTTATTTTGTGGGTGTTGGTAATTTTGATGGTGTTGCAGCCATTTGGCCGCAATGTATGACTTGTCATGCTTCTATGCCTCAATTTGCAGCAATTTTTAATACCTGGCAAAACACACCACATGCAAACTTATTCAAGACCGAAGTAAATGTTCCTGTTTCAGCAGGCGGACATTACACTTCAAGTTGTTTCCCTTGCCATACAATAGGTTCAGATAACCATTTGGCAACTAATAATGGCGGATTTGATGATGTTGCAAAGCAATTAGGATGGGTTTGGAATCCTGCAACAGCCAATACCGGAAGCTGGGATACAATTAAAATGAAATATCCGGGTTTAGTTAATTTTGCTACAATCGGTTGTGAAAACTGTCATGGTGCTGGAAATGAACATGCAACGACAGAAGACATTTCTAAAATAGCAATTTCATTAGACGCAGGTGTTTGTCAGTCATGTCATGATGCGCCTTGGAGACATGATAAAGGAACATTATGGAATTTTTCAGGCCATTCAACAGCAGTCTGGAACAGCTCTTTTGCACAATCCGCATCTTCACAAAACAACAATCTTGGCAATTGTATAAGATGCCATGATGCTCAGGGATTTCTTAATTTTACTAATAACGTACCAACCAATACAACCGGCTGGACACTTGCAAATCATACTGTAATAACCTGTCAGGCATGCCACGATCCTCATGGAAATACAAACCCAAATGAATTACGTAAGGAATCATTAGTTTCTGACACTTTAGGAAACGGTTACAATTACGGTACTTTTGGCGGATTGGGAAATATCTGTATCAACTGCCATAAAGCAAGAAAAGATAACGTTTCGTATATAGCAACATCTTCTACTATAAGTTCAACCTGGGGACCTCATCATGGTACTCAGGGAGACGTTCTTTTAGGTCAGAATGCAGCTGCATTCAGCACACAGGCATTTGTTAACGGCGGTCATAAAGATGCTATAACAAATGCATGCGTTGACTGTCATATGGCATCAACTGTTACTTCTGATACTTTATATAAATACCAGGTCGGCGGACACTCATGGAATATGAGTTATTCCGGACTTAACAGTTTAGGTGTATCAGTTAATTACGACAATACACAGGGCTGCCAAAACTGCCATGGTACATCTAAAACACATTTCTCCGACTGGCAGGCCGCAATGGATTATGATGGAAATGGTGTTGTTGAAGACGTTCAGACAGAAGTTCAGGGATGTCTTACTAAATTAGCTTTAGCTCTTCCACATAATGCTGATGGTTCATTTAATTATTCACAAATAACCACCCAGACTCAGATGAAAGCTTACTGGAATTACCAGTTAATTAATAATGACGGAAGTTTTGGTATTCACAATGCTAATTTTACTTTTGATGTTCTTACAAAATCTTTAGCAGCTCTTGGTCAGACTACGCCAGTAGAATTAACATCATTTAATGTCGTATCCTCAAATACCACAGTTAATTTAACATGGCAGACAGCTACTGAAACCAATAATAAAGGTTTTGATATAGAAAAAGCCAATGGCACTTCATGGGTGAAAATCGGATTTGTTTCAGGTAAAGGAACTTCAACCGTTGTAAATAGTTATTCGTATTCAGATCAGGTAGGCGGCAATGGTAAATATGCTTACCGTTTAAGCCAGATTGATTATAATGGTAAAGTTAGTTACTCGAAAGAAGTATCTGTAACAGTAACCGGTGGTCCAACCAGTTACTCATTATCCCAGAATTACCCTAACCCGTTTAACCCGAGCACTTCTATTAAATTTGCATTACCTTTTGATAGTAATGTGAAATTAACAATTTATAATATTACCGGACAGGTAGTAAAAGTATTAGTTAATGGTGCTCAATCTGCAGGAAACCATGAAGTTACATTCAACTTTAGTGAAAATGGAATGAGTGTTTCTTCAGGAATATATTTCTATACATTGGAAGCATCATCAACTTCCAGTAATGCTGCTTATCGTGAAACCAAAAAAATGGTTCTGATGAAGTAATTCTTAATAGATATAAGATAAAAAACCCGGCTTTAGGCCGGGTTTTTTTATGAAACAACATTGCACTAAATGAGTATAATAAATGAGTTTCTGCCTTTTTAACCAAATAAAATTTCAAATTTTTTCTATATTACATACTTAAATTTATTTTAATTAATGATTAACAAAGAATTAAACGATCGCGAAAAGAATATCCTTAGGTTTGTCATACAGCAGTTTATTTTAACTGCCAGTCCAGTGGGATCAAGGAACATAACTAAGAAATATGATATAGGTTTTTCACCTGCCACGGTGAGGAATATCATGTCCGATCTTGAGGATTCTGGGTTTATAAATCACCCGCATACTTCTGCGGGACGTATACCTACTGACAAAGGATACCGGTTTTATGTAGATTCGCTGATGGCGGTTCAAAGATTACGAGGTTCTGAGATAGGATTAATCAATAAAAGTTTTGAGACTAATAATCTTGATACTGAGGAGCTGCTCCGATTAACCTCCTCCCTATTAAGCAGTATTACACATCAGATAGCCTGCGTTACCTATCCAAAGCTTGAAAGCGGAATATTTGAGAAAATACAGATAGTTCAACTTACTTCAACAAGAATTCTAATAGTTATTTCAATTAAATCAGGGCTTGTAAAAACTCTTACTCTTGAAATGAATTCTGATTTAAAAACTTCACAGATTGATTCTGTTCAACAGATTCTGAATGAAAGGTTAAATGGACTTAGTCTCAAGGAAATAAGAAGTACATTCAAAGAAAGATTCCAGGATATTAGTATAAATGACGACCAGCATCCCATTATAAGAGTATTTGTGGATTCTGTTGATAAGATTTTTAAAGATGATGCAAGCAGCGATAAAGCATATATAACCGGTGCTAAAAATGTTATTACTCAGCCGGAATTTGAGAATCCTGAAAATTTCCAGAGTGTGATTGAGCTTATTGAAGACAAAGGCATTATTATTCATATACTTGAAAAATCAGCCGACGATGAGAGCGTTTTTATATCAATCGGCAGTGAAAACGAAAATCAGAAACTTCACGAATACAGTTTTATTAGCAAGAAATACCAACTAGGTACTATTTCAGGAACACTAGGCATAGTTGGTCCTAAGAGAATGGAATATTCGAAAATTATTGCTATAGTAGACTTTGTTGCTAAAATGATGTCTGAAATATTAAAGACCGATAAATAAAAGGAGAAATGCATGAATAAAAAAACCAATAATGATAATGAACCCAGGAAAAATGAAAACGTTGAACCTGATAATAAAGAGGAAAAAGAATTAAAAGATAATCTGGCTATTGAAGAAAATGAACATGAAAAAGTTCATATCCTTGATGCAGAGGTTTCGGATCTGAAAGACAAGCTATTGAGAAAAGCCGCTGAATTTGAAAACTACAAGAGAAGAACAGAAAATGATCAGTTCAATCTACTAAAATATGCGGCTGAAGCATTTATCATAAAACTTCTTCCTGTAGTAGATGATATAGAAAGATCAATTCTTCATATTGAGGGTTCAAGTGATGTCGACTCAATTAAGGATGGAATGAAACTGATATTTGATAAGTTAGTTAAAATTCTTGATGACCAGGGTGTAAAGAAATTTGATAGTAAAGGGAAACCTTTTGACGTTAATTTTCATGAAGCGGTTATGCAACGGAAAGATGAAAATGTACCGCCACATACTGTAATTGATGAACTTGAGAGCGGTTATTTATATAAGGATAAAGTAATCCGGCATGCGAAAGTAGTCGTTAGCGAAGATAATTAAGAAATATAAATTAAGGAATAAATGGCAAAGCGAGATTATTACGAGATATTGGGAGTAGAAAGAAACTTTACCAAAGATGAATTAAAAAAAGCTTACCGCAAGTTAGCAATGCAGTTTCATCCTGACAGAAATCCGGACAATAAAGAAGCAGAAGATAAATTCAAGGAAGCAGCTGAAGCATATGAAGTTTTAAATGATGAAGATAAGAAAGCCAGATATGACAGATTTGGTCACGAGGGAGTAAGAGGTTCTGGTTTTGGAAGTCAGGGTTTCAGCGATGTTAATGATATCTTTTCCCACTTCTCAGATATCTTTGGAGGGGGTGGATCAACTATCTTTGATGATTTCTTTGGCGGATCTCAAAGATCCAGAGGCGGTAGAAGCAGAAGTCATGGAACACCTGGATCTGATCTTCGGGTAACATTAAAACTTACACTGGAGGAAATAGCTGCCGGTACCAGCAAGAAAATTAAAATTAAAAAACTAATTAAGTGCGATTCGTGTAATGGATCGGGCGCAGAAGATTCTAATGCCACAAAACCTTGTCCTACCTGCCATGGAACCGGTGAAGTTAAGACTGTATCAAGATCGGTATTTGGTCAGTTTGTAAATATCTCCACCTGCTCAAATTGCAATGGCGAAGGAACTATTGTTGACAAACCCTGCAAGAAGTGTATGGGTGACGGTAGGGTTCAATCGGAACATCAGGTTAATATTAATGTGCCTCCCGGTGTATATAATGAAAGTTACATGACAATGAGAGGTGAAGGAAATTCAGGAAAACGGGGTGGGCCTGCAGGTGATTTACAGGTTATTTTCAATGAACTCCCACACGAATATTTTATAAGAGATGGGGATGATATAATTTATGATCTTCATATAAGTATCCCAGATGCTATACTGGGTACTGATGTTGATGCTCCTACACTAACAGGTAAAGCCAGATTGAAAATTGATCCCGGAACTCAGTTCGGTAAGCTCCTAAAAATGACAAATAAAGGAATAAAGCATCTTAACCAGGGCGGTTATGGTGATCAGATTGTCAGAATAAATATAGATGTACCGAAAAAAATTAGTTCCAAAGAGAAAGAATTATTAAAAGAATTATCAGGAATGCCGGGGTTCAAAACTGGCTCTACTGATGAGAAGAATTTCTTCAAAAGATTCGGGCTGTAACAAAATATAGATTCTTAAATGTTTAAGAAACTTTCTGTAAAGACGGGCTTTACAGACACTGAAATAAAAGTACTTATCTTTTTGCTTGGACTTTTCCTTGCAGGGTTTATCTATGTAAAATTCATTAAATGGGGATATTCGACCCCATATAAAGAATATGATTACTCAAAAGAAGAAAAACAGCTTATAAAAACCTGGTCGGATGACTCATTGGATGAAGCAGCCTTCTCTGCGAATCCTGATACAGTTAAAAAGCATGTTCTTGAATTATCTGATAAACCTTATGACCTAAAAGTAAAAAAAGATATTCTGGACAAAAGTATTAATCTTAATACTGCCACAAAAGAAGATCTTATGAATATTAAAGGAATTGGGGAAAAAACAGCTGAGAATATTATTGATTTCAGAAAAAAGAATGGGAAATTTGATTCTCTTAATGACATGATGAAAATAAAAGGAATCGGAACAGTTAAATTTCAAAAATTCAGCAGATATCTTTATCTAAAATAAATTGGCAGAATAGGGTTTAGTATATTATTTTAATATTATTCATTTGGGGATATTAATTTGTCATTAAGGAGTTTCTCTTTTATATGAATTCTTTGGAAAACAGAGCCGGATTTAACATCTCTTCTTCAAAGCTGCAGGTTGTTGAAATCAATTTCGAATCAGGACAATTTGAGCTTGAAAATGTTGATGAAGCTTATTTTAATGAACCCCTGAACTTAGAGAATGATAAGGAAACTAAAATAGCCTCAGTTCTGCAGGGCGCTTTCGACGAACTCCTTGTTAGAAAACCATTAAAAAGTAATCTCTGTTCCTTTACCCTGCCGCTTGAACTCTTTCATATAATGCAGGTGCCTTTTGACAATACTCTTTTGAACCAGGATTTGCTTGAGGAATTCAGATGGGAATATTCAGTTGTTTTCCCTTTCCTTCCGTCAAATGATCTGGCAATTCAGTATATCGAAATAGATAAAAATAATCTTACTGAAGCTGGCACCGCAATTGTAATTGCCCTTCCACGAAAATATCTGAAGATTATTCATAATTTTAGTGAACATAATCGGCTTAACGTCCGTTTTATAGATAATGTCCATGTTGCCGGTGACCGGGCTTTATTTGTGAATAATTTACAAATTGATAAAGGATTGGTTTTAAGTGTTTATTTCAGCGATAATATCCTTTCTGTAATATTTTCATATGATAGCAAACCTGTTTATTTCAAGTCTATCCCTCTTAATGACGCTGGTGAAATTGTACCGCTTCTTCAAAGTGAATTAAATTCCAACAGTTATATTAAGGTGAACAGAAATTTTATTGAAAATGCTTTTATTACCGGCGAAAATATTTCTGCATCTTTTGTTAAAAGTATCAGTGCCGCTTTAGGGATAAACTTCAGACAATATAATCCATTCGAAAAAATTAAGCCTGCTCAAGGATTGTATCAAAATAAATTTTATTCAGAAAGATTCAATTCCTTTGCATCCGCCGCAGGAATTGCTCTCCGCCTTGCATAAAGATATAAACTAATGAGAATGCGAATAATCTCTGGAGACTTTAAAGGTAGACTAATAAGGGTTCCTGATTCTAAATTAATTAGACCCACTACTGACAGAGTCCGCGAGACATTATTTAATCTCCTTAATAACAGAATTGACTTTGACGGAATAAAAGTGCTGGATGTTTACGCTGGTTCAGGTTCTTTAGGTCTTGAATGCAAAAGCAGAGGCGCTGAACAGATCCATTTTGTTGAGAAAAATTTTCCTATCTATAAGAACCTGCAGGAGAATATTAATTCTCTGGACGTTGAAAAAGAATGCAGGATTTTTAAAATGGAAGCAATAAAATTCAGCTTACTGGCAGATCATACAGAATATGATCTGATTTTGGCTGATCCTCCCTTCTTTAAAGATGACATTTATGTTGTAGTAGATAATCTTATAAAAAATCATTTTCTGTCTGAATCAGGAATGATTATTATTGAACGTTCAATACAAACTAAAGAAAAAGATATCCTGAATCTCAAAACTGAACCATTTAAGATAATCGGCGATACTTGCCTGTATGAATTAAAGAATTTTTCATAAATTTGATTTAACACTTCTAAAGAGATTTGATAATGAGGAAAGTAATATATCCTGGGTCGTTTGACCCAATAACCCTTGGACATATTGATATTATTCACCGGGCTTGTGAATTGTTTGACGGAGTAGTAGTAACTGTTGCTATAAATCCCAAAAAAACACCGCTGTTTACTGTCGAAGAAAGAGTAGAATTTATAAAGGAAAGTGTGAAAGATTATCCAAAAGTTGAGGTTGATTCTTTTGATGGACTTGTAGTTGATCATGCAAAGGGTGTAGGTGCGGTTGGCATAATAAGAGGTTTGCGGGCATTAAGTGACTTCGAATTTGAATTCCAGATGGCGCTAATGAACAGGAAACTTGCAAAGGAAATAAATACAGTTTTTCTTATGCCTCATGAAAAATATACATATTTAAATTCATCAATTATTAGAAACCTCGCAAGCTTAAACAGCGATGTAAGTGAATTTGTACCATCGATAGTAAAAGATGCTTTGTTGAAGAAATTTAATAAGTGAAATAAATATTGGTAATATAGAATAAAAAAATCCCCGCAAATGCGGGGATTTTCATTTAATACGTACTTCCCTGTTAATGCATCATCCTTTACATTTTAATTTCTTAACAGCTTCAAGAGCCGCTTTATCATCAGGAATCAGGAATAACACCTTCTGATAATAACTCTTCGCCTGGCATTCATCTTTCTGGAGGTAATAATAAAAACCAAGATAATGATAGGCATCTATAAGATCTTTTTTATACTTAACAGTATCTATTGCCAAAGCAATTACTTTTTCATAGAAGGGTCTGGCTAAACCTTTTTCTGAGGTGGAATCAATTGAAGCATTCATTCTTGCTCTCCAAATGTATCCAAGAATAAGATCAGGTTTAGCCTGAATCAGGCTTGCGAAAGCTGAATCAGCCAATATTAGATTATTCTTAAAATAATAGGCTTCTCCCAGAAATAAATATTCCTGTGGAGTAAGATTACCGGTCATTTTAAGTTTAATGTTATATTCATCAATAACACAATCAAAGTTTTTCATTTTGAAGCAGGATGCAGCAATATTAGCGTGTAGGTCAGCTCTTGATGTATCCATTTTAACTGCCTTTTGGAGCTGAATTACAGCAAGTGAATCCATTTTTGAATCTGCAAGTAGTTTAGCATAATACTCATAGTCAGATATAATAATATCACTGTCTTTAACCAAGGTAAAGTATTTTGCAAAAACCGGAATACCGTCTTTAGAATCGCTCATCTGAGTGTAGGAATAAGCAAGCATATGAAGCATATATGTATTATTTGGTTCACTCTGTAGAACATTATTAATCATTTCTGAAGCAGTTTTATAATCTTTGCTTAAATAGATATAGTTAATTAGTATTTTTGTGTTTTCCGGTGATTCTTCAGAATACTGAATATATTTTTTCCAGTTATCAATAGCCGGTTCATATTGGCGAATAGCAAATTTAAGTTCAGCCAACCCTTTGTATGAACGTGAGTAGGTTGGATCAACTTTCATTGCTTGATTGTATGAAAGTTCAGCCTCTCCATAGTTTTTAATAATTTCAAATATTTTGCCAATACTTACAAAAGCCTGTGCAGATGAGTCAATATCAATAGCTTTCTTATAATTTTCAACAGCTGCACTTCCATTATTCTCCACATTATACATATCTCCAAGGAGTATAAAATTCATTTGATCTTTCTTCTTGGCTTTTTTAGTCAGAGCTATTGCCTGATCAAGAAGGTCTTTTGCTTTTACTGAAAGTTCTTTGCCCCCGCTAATATATGCTTCTGCCGCAGCCTGGATAATCTTAATATCTTTTTCATCAGCTATCTTTAGTGCCTGAGCAATATTTTTCTCTCCTTCAGGTTCATTCTTTAATGTAAAAAGAACTTTAGCCAATCCTGCATAATTAAGACCGTAATCATTTTTAACATCTATGCCTTTCTGAAAAGCCATTTTCGCAGAATCAGCAACTCCCTTTTCAAAATAGGTCTCACCCAGATAATACCATGCCTCAGGTGCATTACTGTGAGCAGCTATGGTTTTAAATGTCTCTACAGCCTTTACAAAACTCTCGTTCCTAAGGAATTTTTTTCCATCATCAATCGACTGTGCATTTATATAAGAATACATAAATAGCAGTGATACGATTACATAATAAGAAAGATGAAATAATTTTTTAGACATATCTAAATGAATCCTATTTAGTTATTTGAAAATTCTGATTTCGAAGTTCTACCAGTCTTACCGGCATTGATGCAGGAACAAGTCCGGCTCTCATAATTATTTTCTGTCCATTATCAGCGGCAACAAAACTGGCAAATCCCGTTCCTAGTCCGGCACGGGCCTCCCGGCTAATAATATATACAGTCCTCCATAAAGGGTAATATCTTGTTGCAATATATGCCTGATATGGTTTGTAGTATTCCCCTCTTCCTTCTGAACTATCAGGAGGGGAAATTTCATCAATATGTACCTTTTTTATGAATGATAACATCGTCGTGTCGCTTCTGTCACTAACCCATGTAACACCAATTACCCCTAATGCATTTTTATTCTTAGAGACATAATCAATTACCGCATTACTTGAATCCTCAGCAAAGCTGTTCTTCGGTAAATTCTTAATTCCGGCGTATTCTTTAAGATATCTTATTGTCCCTGAATTTTTATTGTCGAATACAATCTGGATAGGAGTGTTAGGTGATTTAGGATTTAACTGATTCCAATTACTAATTTCACCTGATATAATTTTTTTTACCTGCTCATCAGTGAATTGAGAATCCTTATTAGCGTTATTTGTTAACAGTGTTACCGCATCATACGCAATTTTAGTTTTTCGTGGAAATAATTTTATATCTTCAAAATGCTTCTTTTCATCTGAGGTTAATTCCCGTGTAACAATAATAATTCGCGCACTATCATTCAGCAGATCTTCAAATGCCTTTTCTTCAGGCTTATAAGAAACTTTAATTGAAGCATATTTGTATATACTTTCAAATACGGTAATTTCTGAGTCTATAATAGGTTTAAAGGTTTCATCTGCGGTGATATTTATTTTTCCGGAGGTTGGTGTATCTTCCGGTTCCCCATTCTGATTCTGGTTGCATGAAACAAAGGAAAAGATAAAAAATACTGACAGAAACAGGTTAAGCGCTATGAATTTAGACATCATCATCCTTTTCAGAGTCTTTATCAGTAGTAAAGGCCTTATATAATCTAAAAATACCATAGATGATAGTCCCGCCTCCAATAATTAGTTTCTGGTATAACAAAGGAAATACGGCAGAAACCATAAAAAAGGTTCCTGCCGTAAAATAAATTAAGGATCTTAGTATCCCCGATATTTTTCCAACACTCCACAAGGAATTAATTCCTATTGGAGTTTGTAAACAATCGGGACTGAAATTTTGACATTCACAGGATGTCCGTTCTGTCTTCCGGGTTTCCAGTTAGGCATAGATCTAACAACTCTGACAGCTTCTTCATCGCATCCTGCGCCAATACCCTTGGCAACCGTTACATCAGTTACTTTACCATCGGTTCTTACTACAAACTGTATATATACTTTTCCTTCTACACCGGCACGTTTGGCTATCTCAGGATATTGAATCTGTTTTCCAACGTAAGAATAAAATGCATCTTCCCCGCCTGGGAAAGTTGGCATTTCTTCAACATAGGTAAATACCTGTGCTTCTTCCTTAGGTGCTTCAACTATCTTTTCCTGAGTTTCAATCAAACTATAGTCAACTCCACCTTCCTGACCCTCTTGTGTTTTTGCACCCGGATCAACTTTCTTAAGATCTTCCACTGTAGGAACTACATCGTTGCTTACCTGTTCATCAGGTTTAACAACAGGTGGAAGAAATGCAATGGTTGACTTCAATGGTGGTGGAACATCAACAGTTGGAGGAGGAGCCGCTTTATCCAATGAAGGTGGCTCTGAAAGTTGTGTGTAATCAAGTGTTATAACTTTCTTTTTAACTGCTGCTTCTTTAGGCTTCAATGACTTTACAATCATTGGACCCGTGAGGCACAGTACAAAAAATAAAGTACCTATCATCGTTGCCCAGGTAACATACTTGCTATACAGCTTTCTTAGGACATAAGCTCCGTATTCTTTGTTTTTATTGGCAAAGATTATATCGGTAATGTCCGTCATATTTAATGTTTTTTCACTCATAATCTTTTACCATTATAAATTTTTGATTTTTTCGGTTTCATGCGGGTCAAAATCATTGACAAGCGCATATCTTTTTATACCAATAATACTCATTTCATCAAGTGCATCTACCATATTCCTGTAATTTGATTTTTCAGTAGGCTTAATAATACAAACTAAATCTTTCGTTGTTTTATTCATATCAACCAGGATACTTCTTAGTCCCTTTGGTGAATAATTAGTTGTAGAAATATTAGCTGTATCAGAGGTTCCTTTAAACCAAAATACTTTATCACTTCCACCAAGTATGATGGTTAAAGTTTGTGATGCTTTTGTATTCTGTTGAGTTACTTCCGTTCCTGGAGGTGGCTTAACAGGCATATTTATTTCCATAGTCTGAGGCTTGCTGAAAGTCGTTGTCAACATAAAGAAAGTAACCAAAAGGAACCCAAGATCAACCATCGGAGTTAAGTCAACTCTAGTGGATGCCTTTTTTGTTCTCTTCTTGCCTTTTCCTTTTTTATGACCCCCGCCTTTCGAGGTATCTAGTTCAGCCATTTTTTAATTCCTTTCAAATTTTTGGTTTAGCTTCAAGATTTGTGATAAGGTTAAATTTATTCACATTCTTTGCCTGAAGCGTTGCGATTACCTTTTTAATAACAGGATACGGGCAGTCTCCATCGCCGCGAATAGCAATACTGTATTGAGGATTTGCTAATCTGCCCTGCATTATCCAGTCAGCTAGTTCATTATTTGTAGAATCAATTGGAATTCCCGGCTGCTGTATGTTTGTTCTTTCCTGAGGTGTCAAATCTAGAAATGTTTTAAGTTTCTGGATTGGTACTCCAAAGGCAGATGTCAGTGAAAATGCATAAGATTCGTCATCTGTAAACTGAAGTTTATATTTATCACTGATTTTCTTTAGCAGTTTTTCTCTGTTATATTTTCCATCTACACCATAATATACACGTCCATCTTTCGTTATTGTGATTGACATAATATTATTATCCGGTAGTTTTATTTCGGATATAGATTTAGGTGTTTGAACCACTACCGGCTCATCTGCCTTAAACTTGGTTGTAAGCATGAAAAAGGTCAACAGAAGAAAAGCCACGTCACACATTGCCGTCATGTCAACATTTGTACTTTTTCTTGGGACTTTTACTTTTGGCATTTTATAGCTCTTTTAAATAATTGTTAGTTATAATTAGCTGCAAAGTTCTGGACTATTGCAACACCGGCTTCATCTATGCTGTAAGTAAGCTTGTCTATTTTTGTTGTAAAATAGTTATAAAATATAATTGCTAATGCTGAAGTTCCTATACCAAGTGCTGTATTAATAAGAGCTTCAGAAATACCGTTTGCAAGTGCTACTGCATCAGGAGCACCGGCTGTAGCTAATGCTGAGAACGCTTTAATCATTCCTAATACCGTTCCAAGTAGACCCATAAGAGTTGCTATTGAAGCGATTGTAGCAATAATAACTAAATTTTGCTCAAGCATAGGAAGTTCAAGCGATGTTGCTTCTTCTATTTCCTGTTTGATTGCAATTACTTTCTGGTCTCTGTTTAATCCCTTTTCTGGAATCATTTCTTTGTATTTAAGAAGTCCGGCTTTAATTACGTTTGCAACCGATCCTCTCTGTTTGTCACATTCGTTCATTGCATTATCAAGATTCTTGCTGGATAAATCCATGTGAACTCTGGCAACAAAACTGTTAACTCTTCCTTTCCCTTTCGCTTTATTAATTGTTATAAATCTTTCGATTGAAAAAGTTAAAACCATTAATAAAAGTGTCATTAAAATTGGTACTATTATACCGCCTTTAAACACGATGCCTAAAATGTTTCCTGGAAGAGGATGGTTGGCTGTATTTCCGCCTTCAAAATTAGCAGGGTTGCCAAGCACAAAGGTAAAAAGTAATAAACAAACAACAAAAATAACAGGTATTGCAACTGCTGCAAACCCTGTAAACATTGCTCTGAACTGATTTTTGTTACTCACAGTATGACTCCGTTAGTTTTTGATTGATTAATTTCTCTTAATTAGATCATAAAAAGAAGGACACCTGGTCTACAATTTTAAATATCATAATTGAGATAATAACTTAATAATCTAAAATTAGCAATATTTTACCATAATTTTAGAAAAATTTAAGACATAACTTAAATAAAAATACACTGATTACAAATAATAATCTAAGTAAAAATATTTAAATCATAACCCTAAAAACGTTTATATCATTACTTAGAGAATCCAAAATCAATCTGACTATTTAACTGAATCAGTTTCACGCTTGTTCCAATCTGATCTCTGAAGTAATTTCTATACTGAAACCTAAAGTTAATTCAAAAGAAGTTCGTTTACTAGTCCGGGTACATGTTTGCAGTGATAGTGATTACAAGAATATATCAGCTTATCACTTCCGTATAGCTTTATATTTAATAATTTGCGCCTTTTCCATCGTTATCAGTCCCCCGCAATTTGCTTCATCAAAGATAGTATTTAACAATGGTAAGAAATCATCAATTTTCTTCTCTTCATCAACTATCTCAATTATTAACGGAAGGTCCTCTGAAAGACGTAGAATTTTTGAAGTATGAATCATTCTGCTCGTCCCCCCAAAGCTCATAATACCTTTATAAACCGTAGCTCCCGCCATTCCTTGTGCCTTCGCTGTTAAAACTATTTTTTCATATAGCGAAACTGTACCATGACGATCATCTTCGCCTATGAATATTCTTAATAATTTTGCTTCGCCTTTGATTTCCATTGTAGAACTCCTTTAACGGGATATAATATAAGCTAAAAATATGGCTATTAATGAGACCCCGACACTTAATACTACATTTAATGCAGCACCCATATATTGTGCGTCTTTTATAAGATTAATTGTTTCAAAGGAAAAGGTTGAAAATGTGGTAAATCCCCCGCAAAAACCAACTGTAAGAAATAATCTCAATTCATGTCCTATCATTTCTTTTTCATTAAAATAGAACATCACTATGCCTAGTATAAAACTTCCAACTACATTAATAATCAGTGTCCCGTAAGGAAATGTTACAGGAATAAATCTGTATACAAAACCCGAAAACCAGTATCTCAGACATCCACCCAGTGCTGCACCAAATGAAACGACAAGATAATTAATCATTTTATTTTCCCTTCTGAAATAATATTTACTACTGCGTGTACAGGTAATTCAAGATACGACTGTTTATCCTTACCTGAATAAATAGTATTGTATCCATTTTCCAAAACAGGCAGTACATAAGGACTCTGAGCCAGGAATGCATCATCTGGTTGATTATCTAGATTCGTAAAAACAACCCTTATCCTATCCCCTTTCATAAAAATATGTGAATAAGCCGGTCCATCTATAATTTGATTTTTAATTTGCCCTGGCACATAATGCCTGTCTGTATAGTTTATCCGGGTTACAAAATATGATTCTCCTCTTGGCGTAACCTCCCATATCTGTAAATTATATTGGCAAACTTCGGCTGTTGAAGAATAATATAAATGTAGTTTTGGAACTCCGGTAAATTGTAATTCCGTTGTCAATGGATCTGTTTCGAATTCGCGAATATCTTTCTTAAATGCTGAGTTAAATAATTCTCCTTTAAATGAAACATTAATTGCCTGCCTCATCGTTAATGAAGTGTCTGTTATATAATTTCCGAATCCGGTCGAATCATTTCCTGCGCTATCAGATAATTCACTTAGCTTTCCATCTGTATGAAAATATAGATTCATCGGCGAATAATTTTCCGGAGGCCAAACCCGGGATGAAAAATGAGAAAATGACCATACATTATTTATTCTTGGGAAATGTGATGAAGCAAATTGATAAATCAAAGAATCTTTACGTGCATTAAGTGAAGAATTTAACCAGTATTGCATCCAGTTATTATCCCACCCAGATGTAAAGTTGTTCTCGTTCGTAGAAGTATCTGAACCATGACCGTCAACTGCTCCTATGTATTCCATAAACGGTACTTTTAATAATGAAGCTGCTTTTATCATCCCTGTTGCATTGAAAAATCTGTCTTGCCATGCATTGGTTATTAAAACAGGTATTTTACACTGAGATACTAAATTAAGATAATCCCTCCCAACGGGTAAATTATAAGCCAGACTGTCCCATGCGCTCTTTTCATTCGACAGAGCCCAGTCTCTTAGTTTATCTACTTCATTATCATAACGGACAATCGAACTATCATAATCTACTGACCAAAAGAATGTCATTTTGATCGATCCGTTCTCTATCCAGCTGGATGCAAATTCAGGCGATGCCAAATCTGAAATTACTGATAGTACCTTTAATCCATTGCAGGCAGCCATAAAGGGAATTATACCTCCCTGTGATGCGCCAAGTATCAGAATTTTAGATGAGTCTGCAAAAGGTTCTTTCTTTATGTAATCTACTACCTGAAATAGATCTTTCATTTCAACCGTTGAAATAAGATTAGATAATCCCTCGGAAAATCCCTGACCTCTCATACTGTAAGTAATTGTAACATAACCAAACTGCGCCTGATCATTTGCTGTTGATAATTCAGATTCCTTAGAATCGCCGTAACCATGGCAGTATAACATCACCGGCCATCCCTTTTTGGGTTTTGGAGCTGTAGGTATAAATTTGGTACAATCTAGTATTACATTATCCCTTGTAATAATATTAAAATCATATCTCTTTACTGTTTGACTCCCCTTTGGAGCCCAATGAGCATAATTTATGCACGTAAACAAAATCAATAAACTCAATAATTTCATAATTTAACTTTTATTTTATCCATTAGTTCTTTTGCGCCTTCCTGTTCAGGATTAATTCGCATACAATTATCCAGGTATACTTTTGCCTGCGAATAATTATTGTTCCTGAACTGAAATGCTGCCATCATATAATTTGCATCTGAATAATCCGGGAATATCTTAAGTGCCCGGTTCAGATATTCCTCCGTCTTCATTTTATTCCCTATTGAATCATAAAAATATGCCAGGTAAAAAAGAGATTTTGATGAACCAGGATCAACAGACTGTGCCTGCAGGAGAGTTCTTTCTGCGTCTTGTCTGTCATTCTCCTGTAAAAATTGTCCGGCCTGTCTGATCAGAAATGTAACATTGCCATTAACAATATGAGTCTGGTTTGGCTTATATTTAAATACCTGGATAAATTCCGGCTGGTCTACTGGAGTCAATATGGGATTGTCGTTTTCTACTTCAAACCAGTTCTTTAGGACGACAAGATAATCCGGCTTTTTATCTGTAAGATACTTATTAATAAATTCTATGAAATCAATATCCATTTTCCCTAATACTTCAGGAGATACAAGCCCTACCATGTCAATTAGTTTCCTGTTTCCATAATATTCTATAGCACCAATATCATGAGTCGCAATAACTGAATTTACAGGTGTATTTTTTGCTATCCACTTGCCCACAAAAACGTGCCTGTCGTTATAATATTTGTTAGTCAATGTGTAAAGATTTGCAAAATCAGTAAAGTAAACAACGCTTACAACCAATGCTGCAGCAAAATATCCTATGCCCAATATATTCACAGGTACTGCTGATCTTATTTTTAATGAAAAGAATTCAAGTAATTCCTTAACCCCATAAACTGCTAATATTATATAAAACGGAACTATCGGGAGAAGATATCTGCCATACGCAGGTGTAAATGGAATCAGCCACCAGTATGTAAAAATAAATCCGGTTATAAATATCAGGTAAATTGAAAATCCATTATACTGCCTCTTAATCAGATCCTTTAATACAACTATTGCTGCTATCAAAAACGGTATCCAGTATAATGCAAATTCAGTCGATGTAAAATATTTTATAACATCATCCTGAAAATATTTACTACGCGAGTTATTCTGGTATGTAGCTAGTTTTGATCTGTAGGTATTTGGTAAAGGTGATCCTGACAATATGTAATTAAATAGGAGATATATAGATGCAATTCCAAAAGCTATTAAGAACGGTTTGTATAACTCTTTCAAAGTAAATAAACTACCTGTTCTTTTCCCTTTATTACTTACAAATATCTGTGCCGCTATATAATCAACTATAATAGCTGCCCATAAAATAAGACCGTCAGGGCGGCACCATAATGTCAGTCCCAATGAAATTCCTAGCGCCGTATAATTTTTCTTTTTGTAGTTATATAAAGAAAAAACTATCAGAAATATAAACATCGTGGTTTCCATTCCTGAGTCAGCTATAAAATTAATTCCTGGCTGAATAGCTACCAAAAGAGTTGCTATTACTACCAGCCACATTGCGGGATAAAAATGAATCTTCAAAAGTTTGAAATAAGCAAATACTAGAAGAGAGAAAAAACCAATTCCTAATATGTAACTGATAATAAACTCATTCTTCGAGAATATATACAAAATGGAAAGCAGTATTGTATAGGCGGGAGAGGTTGATCCCGATGTCGTCAGCTGGTTTTTATAATATGAAAAACTTCCATATTCAACCAGATTCCTCGCGAATGAAAGATGAATCCAGGGGTCATCCAGCGGAAAACATAAAAAACCGTTTATTATTTTTGCGTGTACTATAATATATACCGCCGTGAAAATGGAAATAACTGAAAGAATAACAGCTATTAGCATCTCTGACTTTTCAGGAAAATATTTACTATACAGCAGTTCCGGCCCAGAAGTTTTTTCTGGAACTATCGCCTGTTCCCTTTTATGCGCTTTTTTCTTTGTCATTTATGAAAGATATATGTTTTATTCATTGGGAATATAGAATTACCGCGGTAAACATACTTATTAAGGACAAAATGATCAAATCATTATGAAATCAACTTTTGCCGAACTTTGCAAGATATAGCTTGTGCAGATTTTTGTCCTTATACTTATCATCTTGATTTTGCATATCTTCTTCATCATATCCTGACTTGATATCTTTGATTATCACTTTATGTCCATCTTCATTTATCCTGTAGTAGATTCGCCATGTACGGTAAGCTAGTACAAAATATTTATCAATACTATCCGGCATTTCAAAAGAAGTTATCCTTTTCCTTGATAAATCTGTTGGGTTAAATTCAAGCTGCAGGCGTGCGAAATTAAAAAGATTTATATTGGCTTCTTCTTTTAGCCATGTGCATTGTAGATTTGAAGTAGGTTCAAACACAACTTCATAGATTTCTTCAATGTTCTTCTTTACCCACCCGGTTGCCGAATCAGGAAATGAATCCGAGTAAGGTAAATAAGGTTTGATATCCAATACTGGCGAACCGTCCAAAATATCTGATTCCGAAATAAATATCTTTAATCCTTCAATCCTTTCAAGCCTCACACAACTCATCCCAATACGGTTTGGCCTGTGGGGAGACCTTGTAGCGAAAACTCCTACCTTCTCTCTCGTATGCCTCGGAGGTGTAACCATCGGTTTCCAGTTTTCATTTAAATGAAATTGATATATTACCCAAATACGTTCAAATCCATCAAGTTGCTTTATCGCTTGTTCAAAATTCATCTGAGATTCAAGTTGAATATAAGATATATTGCCCCCCGCCAGTACTCCCTGCCTCGGTGTCTCGTAACGGTAAACCAGATCTGAATGAACTGTGCCTATCGGCTGTAAAACTATATCATCTGTCATATATTCTTGAATTCCGGTAAATACCGTTCCTTTGGTTTGTATTGAACAAGTAAATGTATTAGTAAATGAGGTAAATCTCAATTAAAAGAAAGGCGTCAATTTTATTTCTGCTTTAGCGCCAAATCAAAGAAATAATCTATAATTTATAACGAGTGATTATTTTGATTCTATGCCTTTACAGAAGAGATTCAGGCGTAGTACTGGGGTTGTATGGAGAATAAGCTGAAAAGATACAGATTTAGCAGACTTTAGCGAAACTTAGCGAGCATTTGCGAACAAAAAAGAGGTATATTTAATAAGATGCAGTTTTAATAGCCAAAAAGCCCATATTTCTATGAGCTTTTGTGACCCCAAGCGGATTTGAACCGCTGTTACAGCCGTGAAAGGGCTATGTCCTAACCACTAGACGATGGGGCCGTTGTTTCAATGTGCTTTATTTTCTTTTGGGTAAGCGATGGGAATTGAACCCACGACCCCCAGGGCCACAACCTGGTGCTCTAACCAACTGAGCTACGCTCACCATGTACAAGATTGTATATAATTCTGTACGCCCAAGTGGACTCGAACCACTAACCTACAGCTTAGAAGGCTGTTGCTCTATCCAATTGAGCTATGGGCGCATAGCCTTAAACTACATTTCAATTTAATTAAGAACTATCTCTTTTGTCGGGGCGGCAGGATTCGAACCTGCGACCTCCTGCTCCCAAAGCAGGCGCGATGAACCGGGCTACGCTACGCCCCGAAGTTTTCCAATCTAATTATGAACTTATTAGGGCTTTCCCCTTTTTATTTCCATTTTTTAAATAGGAGACAAATATATATGTTTATCAAAATAAAAACAACGTTCTGACGATTTATTTTTTATTGATTTCTATAATATTTATTTTTCCACAATGAATTTCAATAATAACTGACCAAATGCTTTTTCCCCTCTATATATCTAAAAGATTCACCTTCTCCAAAAAGGACTCCAGATTCTTTTCCTTTATTTCGGTGATCTCTGTGGTGGGAATCGCTTTGGGAGTCGCTACTCTTATTATCGCTCTAAGCATCCTCAAAGGCTTTGCTAAAACCATTACCACAAAGGTTATGGATTTTGATTCGCATATTAAGATTACTTCTATAAGCAGCAGACTCCCTGATTACCATCTGGCATTGCCTAGAATAAAGTACCTTACCGGAAATGACCTTGAAGAGATAAATCCTTATGCTTCCAGTCTGGCTATTATTTCAAGCCGCAAAGGCACTGAGGGAATGAATATTATTGGCGTTCTGCCTGAAAATAAACTTAAAGGCGTTAAAGAACATATGATTGAAGGAAAAGCAGATATAAATGATCCTTCTTCTATTCTTATTGGAAAAAAACTTGCCGATAAGATTTATGTTAAACCCGGAGATAAGGTGACTATCTTCACATTAAATAATGACAAAATCCCCTCCCCGAATAACCTGCCGAATGTCAAAAATTTTATCGTTAGCGGAATATTTGAAAGCGGTATGGCTGAATATGATGATGCCTTTGCATATATCAATCTCAATTCTGCCCAATCACTCCTCAATATCGGCGACAATATTACTGGTTACGATATTAGAGTAAAAGATATTTCCAAAATCGACAGTCTCACTCATTTCCTGGGTCCTAAATTAAGATATCCCTATAGAACCACTTCTATCTATGAATTACATAGAAATATTTTCACTTGGATTGAACTTCAGAAAAAACCAATACCCATCGTTCTGGCGCTTATAATCATTGTTGCCGTCTTTAACATAATTGGCACATTATTAATGATGGTCCTTGAAAAGACAAATGCCATCGGTATATTAAAATCATTGGGTGCAGGCAAAAGACAAATTACTACAATATTCGTCCTGCAGGGTATAGTGCTTGCAGTTTCAGGTATAATCCTTGGTAATATATTTGCTTTTGTTTTAATGGAGATTCAGTTAAAGTATAATATTATTACTCTCCCCTCCTCTGTCTATTTTATGTCTACTGTCCCGATAGAACTTGCGCTACCGGTATTTGCTGGAGTTTCCCTTTTGACTCTTCTGCTTAGCATTGCCGCATCAGTTATTCCAAGTTATATAGCTTCCCGCATCAGCCCAATATCTTCTATACGGTTTAATTGATGAAATTTGAAAACTTCATAGCAAAGCGTTACTTAATTTCTAAGCATAAGATTAATTTCATCACAATTATTTCTTTCCTTTCAATTGCCGGAATAACAATTGGAGTTGCTGCACTCATTGTAGTGCTGTCGGTTTTCAATGGATTCGGTAGTCTTGTAAAATCATTCCTCATAAGTTTTGACCCTGATATAAGAATTGAAATTACCAACCCTGATATACGGTTTAATGTGAATAATTACCGCGATCAGTTTGAATCAATTAGCCAAATTAAAGGATATGCTCCTTTTGTGAGCGGTAAGGTTCTTGCTTTGAGAGGTAGAGAAACACAGGTTATTAATCTTAAGGGAATTACTAAAACCGCCGGTGAATCAATTTATGATATCAAGAATAATATTGATACTGTCTCAAATCTATTCGGCAGATATAACTTTGATGAAGCTAATGGTACTCCGCGGGTAATTATTGGATTACGTCTCGCCGACAAACTCGAAGCTCTTGTAGGAGATACTGTAACATTGATCTCCCCGTCAGGTATTGAAAATGTTATCACCGAAACAGGTCTCCCGCAAATGCAGAAGTTTATTGTTGGGGCTATCTTTGCATCCAATAATAATGAATATGATGCGCAGTATATTTTCAGTGCTCTGGAACCGGCGCAGAGACTCTTGGGTTACGGAACAAGAATTCAGGGAATAGATTTCCGGCTTAATAATTCAGATGAATCAAATAAAGTAAAAGAAAAATTATCACAGATATTTGATAAGAAAGATTTCACCATAAATACCTGGTTCGATTTCCATAAAGAACTTTACTCAGTCATGCAGGTTGAGAGATGGACTGCTTATATAATTTTATCGCTCATTATTGCAGTAGCTTCGTTCAACATCCTGGGCTCTCTCTCAATGTCTGTTATAGAAAAGAAAAGAGATATCGGCATCCTAAGATCAATGGGTGCTAGTGAAAAATCAATTGTAAAGATATTTATGTTTGAAGGTTTATTGATAGGCATTATTGGAACTATAGCAGGTGCAATACTTGGATATCTCATTTGCTTCCTTCAACTGAAATTCAAAATTTATCCTCTTGACCCGACACAATATAAAATTGACGCACTTCCACTTCAGATAAAACTATCAGATTTTTTCTTTGTTGCGGGCATTTCAATGCTGCTCTCAATTCTTGCAGCTCTGTTTCCTGCCAGACGTGCATCAAAAGTTAATCAGTTAGAAGCCATTAAATGGGAATAATATGCTAAAAGCAGTTAATCTGGTAAAGACATTCCAGACTGAAAAGAAAGTTAAACTTGATATACTTAAATCTGTTTCACTTGAAATTGAACCTGAAAAAATATCAGTAATAATCGGCGCTTCTGGCGCAGGCAAAAGTACACTGCTTCACATATTAGGTGGATTGGACAGACCGGATTCTGGTGAAGTCCATTTTGAAAACACTAATATCTTTTCAATGTCAGACGACCGGCTCGCTAAATTCAGAAACAAGAATATTGGTTTCGTTTTTCAATTCCACCACCTTCTGCCGGAATTTACTGCTATAGAGAATGTCGCAATTCCCCAGATGATTAATGGAACTAGTTTGGTAAAGGCAACCGCCAAAGCAGCTGAAATATTAGAGGTAGTTGGATTGTCAGACAGGTTAAATCATAAACCCGCTGAATTGTCAGGCGGTGAGCAGCAGAGAGTTGCCGTTGCAAGAGCACTTGCAAATGACCCCGCCATTATCTTTGCAGATGAACCTACAGGTAATCTTGATTCCCTTACCAGTGAGGCTGTTCATGAATTGATTGTCAGTCTAAGAGATAAGTACAAAAAGACTTTTGTAATTGTAACCCATAATGCAAATCTTGTAAAGCTTGCCGACAGAGTCTTTGAAATCAAAGATGGAAGAATTTTCTCAGACTTTGTTTAACAGATATTCGAACAACAACCTTACTCCGAATCCTGTCATATATTTCTTGCTGTAATTAGTAAAGTTATTATATGTGGCAGGTCCCGCAATATCTATATGAGCCCAGGGTATATCTTTATCTACAAAGTGTTCCAGAAACTTCGCTGCTGATATCGCTCCTCCCCATCTGCCCCCTATATTTTTTACATCAGCTACATCACTTTTAATAAGTTGATTGTAATCATCCCACATGGGCATAGCCCAAACTCTTTCGTTTGTTTTCATACCCGAATTAAATAATTCAGATGAAAGTATATCATTCTTTGTAAATAAACCCGCAGCTAGTTCTCCCAATGCAACAACACAGGCACCTGTCAATGTAGCAAGGTCAATTATTACATCCGGTTTTTCCTTTGATGCAAAATCCAATCCGTCAGCAAGAACAACTCTCCCCTCTGCGTCAGTATTATCAACTTCAATTGTTTTACCCGAGGCAGTTTTTATAATATCACCGGGCCTTACAGACTTTCCTGAAGGCATATTCTCTGCTGAAGGTATTATTCCAATTATATTAATTGGCAACTTTTCTAATGAAGCAGCCAATATAGATCCTGCCACAACCGCAGCTCCTGACATATCTGCTTTCATCTCTCCCATATCAGCAGCAGGCTTAAGTGAAATACCTCCCGAATCAAATGTAATCCCCTTCCCTACAAGCGCAATTTTAGTTTGTTTCTTATTCCCTTTCTTAGAAGCTCCATTATATTCGATTACAATAAACCTCGGAGGATTATCACTCCCCATTCCTATTGCCCAAAGCCCCCCCATCTTCCTCTTCTGAATCTCTTTCTCATCAAATACTCTTATCCTGATTCCCTGCTTCTTTAGTTTTGCAGTTATTCTCTTAGCAAGTAACGCAGGTGTTAGATTTATTCCTGGTTCATTCTGAAGATCTTTTGTAAAAAGAACTCCCTCCATTAAATTTAATGAGGTCTTTACAGCAGTCTGTATAAGTTTAAGATTACTCCCAACTATAAACACTTCAAGGTTCTTCTTTTTCTTCTTGTCCGATTTATACAGATCGAATGCATAATTTCCCAGAACCAATCCTTCAACAAAAGTCCTGTAATAATATGTCTCGTTTTTGAAATATACTTTTAACTGTTCAAATTCCGGAACCATTATATTGAGACTCGTAACTTCCTCACCCTGGATTGTGTCAATAAATCCGGCTAGATGGTTTCTGAAATAGTCAACGGAGAATTTATCATCTAATTTAATTTTGGAAATTACAGTATCACCCGATTTATCATTAGTGCCTGATATTCTAATTTCTTTACCATCCTCGGCCAGAAAGCTCTTTCTCTGAAGTGCAGAGACTTTAATCTTATAGATTTTTTCATTTTGTATAAGATGCTGATCCAATGATTTACCATCAATTAAATAACTTAATGTAAGCGATAGCGGCTTAGCAGGTATTTCCTTTGCAGATGGTTTGATTATCATATTAAACATTATTAAATACCCTCCATATCTGCATAAACTGAAGCTTTGATTAATACTTCAGGTAAAAGATCGAATAACTTTTTATTAAAAAACCTGGCTCCCGCCGCATTTGTATGCCCCCCGCCGCCGTAAGCGCCGGCAAGCTTATTAACCGGAATATTCCCTTTGGATCTGAAACTAATCTTAAATCCTTCCTTTAATTCAAGGAAAAGAATCCCTACTGTCACATTCTCGACAGATAAAGCAAAGTTGACAAATCCATCTGTATCAGATTCCACTGCGCCTGTATCTTCGAAATCTTTTTGAGTTAATACCATATATCCTACATTTTGGTTTTTACCGGATAACCGCATAGTATCAAGTGTTCTCCCTAAAAGTTTTAACTTGGAGAATTTACTTTCATCATATATTTTATTATAAACTTCACCGGGCACTACACCAAACTCTAACATTTCAGCTATCATTCTGTGCAGTTTTGGAGTAGTCCGCTCAAACCTGAAAGACCCGGTATCGGTCATTATTGCAGCATATAGCGGATAAACTATATCATATGAAAGTTTCACAATATTCGTCTTTTTAATGAAATCATAAATTATTTCACCTGTTGCACTGTATACAATATCAATAAATAGATGGTCGGCAAATTCCTCCGGTTCCTGATGATGATCTATAATAATTTTAGTGGCGGGAGATTGAAGCAGTGCCTTCTTCATTTTCACTGTTCTGTCTGCTCTGTTGAAATCAACACACACTATTGCATCAACAGAATTTAAAATAGGATCATGCTTCACACTATTATATTGTTCTATAACAATTTCCGTATCAAGAAATGCCAGATTATATGGAGTTTCATTATAGTTAATTATATAAACCTTTTTACCAAGTATTTTAAGCACCAGGTATAACGCTATTTCCGACCCTATCGCATCAGCATCAGGATTAACATGGGTTGTTATAAGAAATGAATTATGTTCTAATAATAGTTTGTGGAGAAGATTAAAATCTATCATAATAATACCGGTTTAATAAAAAAGGCTTGATTATCAAGCCTTAAAAATAGTTATATAAGTTTCCTAACGCAAAAAAAGTAATTATTTGTTACCCTTTCTTTGGCTTCTCACAGTCCAGCATCCAGTCAAAACCAAACTTGTCAGTAAGCATACCGAATTTAGCGTTCCAATACATATCCTGAAGCGGCATCGTTATATTACCGCCCGCCGAAAGTAATTTAAATACTTTCTCCTGTTCAGCTTCATTTGTAAACTCAATGCTTAAAGTAAGACTGTTGCCTTTTGTAATTTTATCCTCAGATGTTCGGTCAGATGCGAAAAATTCTATAGCTTCAGACTTAAATCTTCCGTGAAGTATTTTGGATTTGAAATCTTCAGGAACTTTCATAGGACTCTCACTGTAACGCGAAAGTGTAATTTCACCTCCAAAGCATTCTTTGTAAAAATTAAGAGCCTGTTCACAATTACCTTGAAATGATAAATACGGAACTAGTGTTTTCATATATTCTCCTTATGTTTATTAAAATTAAAGCAAAATTTTCATTCTTTCATTGAAAGTTCTCAGTTATTTCCTACTTTCCATAAATTACCGGAAAATAGAACATCCCTTAACTTACCCTCGCCTTTTGTTTTCTTAATGTTGTCAATCTGCTCATGCAAATCATGATCATATGTGGCTTTTATTTCCTGTTTTAGAACTCCAACGGGAGTGGGCAGTCCTGGTTTTTCTGCGAACTGAGAAATAATATATGCCCTTGTGTTGTCAGCATCAAATTCATCATGCACCCAAAGATCATTAACAGAATATTTCCCATCAGTTAAATTAACAACCTCTGGAGTTAAACCATTTAGTCTAATTCCTTTATCACTATTCTTTCCGAATACTAATGGTTTACCATGTTCAAGTACAATAACATTATCGGCTTTAGTTTCTTTTTCTGTTAATAATTCAAACGCACCGTCATTAAATATATTGCAGTTCTGAAATACTTCAATAAAAGCAGTACCTTTATGATTTGCCGCCCTTTTAATCATTTCCTGAAGATGCTTGGGATCCCGGTCTAATGACCTTGCTACAAATGTGGCCCCGGAACCAACTGCAAGAGATAATGGATTAAATGGAAAATCTATACTTCCAAAAGGAGTGCTCTTTGTCTTCTTCCCTTTTTCAGATGTAGGAGAATACTGTCCCTTGGTTAATCCGTAAATCCGATTGTTAAATAGAATTATTTTAATATCAACATTTCTGCGGCATACATGAATAAAATGATTTCCTCCGATACTTAATAGATCTCCGTCTCCACTTGCAACCCAGACTGAAAGATCAGGTCTGTTTACTTTTACTCCGGTTGCAATAGCAGTTGCACGCCCATGGATCCCATGAAATCCATAGGTATTCATGTAATAAGGAAATCGTGAAGCGCATCCGATTCCTGATATCCAAACTATATTTTCCCGCTTGACTCCAAAATCAGGAGCTGACCTCTGCATCTGGGCAAGTATAGAATAATCTCCACACCCGGGGCACCATCTTACATCTTGATCAGATGTGAAATCTTTACTCGTATATTTAACTTCTTTTACTTCTGTATCAGCCATTATAAAACTCCTAATATCGATTCTATTTTATGTTCAATTTCTGATGATTTAAACGGTAATCCCTGAATTTTGTTAAATGGTTCAACATCAACCAGGAAGTCTGCCTTTAATAATTGTGACAATTGTCCAAGATTCAATTCTGGGCACAATATTTTTTTATAACTCTTCAAGACCTTTGCAGTATTCTTGGGGTAAGGAGAAATATATTTGAAATGAACCTGTGCTACTTTATTTCCCTTCTTTCTGGTCCTGTTTACTGCTTCAGTTATTGAACCAAATGTGCCTCCCCAGCCAATAACCAAAAGTTCAGCATCTTTATCCCCGGTTACCTCAAGTTCAGGTATATCAGATTCAACATTCTTTACTTTTTGTGCACGTAACCTTACCATAAACTCATGATTCTCCGGATCATAACTCACATTACCGGTAATGTTTGCTTTTTCAAGTCCGCCTATTCTGTGTTCCAATCCGGGAGTCCCTGGAATAGCCCACGGACGTGACAGGTTTTCATCCCTTAAATATGGGAAATATCCCTCCTTCTCTTTCCTGAAATTTACATTTATCGCAGGTATATCCGCAGGTTCAGGAACCTTCCAGGGTTCTGATCCATTGGCAATATAACCATCCGACATTAGCATAACAGGAACCATATATTTTAATGCTAACCGAGATGCTTCCAATGCCGTATTAAAACAATCAGCAGGTGTCGCAGCGGCTATTACAACTACCGGAGCTTCTCCGTTCCTTCCATGTACTGCCTGGAATAAATCTGATTGCTCCGTTTTTGTCGGAAGACCCGTACTTGGCCCTCCTCTTTGAACATCAATAATTACTATTGGCAATTCAGTCATCACCGCAAGTCCTATCGCTTCAGACTTAAGCGCAACACCCGGTCCGCTTGTTGTCGTAATAGCCAATGCTCCTGAAAAGGCTGCACCTATTGCAGCTGTTATTCCGGCAATCTCATCTTCTGCCTGGAAAGTTCTAACTCCAAAGTTTTTATATTTGCTTAATTCATGGAGAATATCTGATGCTGGTGTAATTGGGTAAGATCCTAAAAATAATGGAAGCCCTGATTTAACTGAAGCTGTCAGAAAACCTAATGCAATTGCCTCATTTCCTGATACACTTCTATACATTCCTTCAGGTAATTTTGCCGGTTCAACATGATATCTTGTTGTAAATAGTTCGGTGTTTTCACCGAAATAGTAACCAGCCATAAGCACTTTTTCATTTGCATCTGCAAGTAGAGGTGTAGCTTTGAATTTGGATTTTATCCATTCCACAGTTGGTTCAACAGGCCGGCTGTATAGCCAATACATCATCCCCAGAGCAAAGAAATTCTTGCACCTTGCAATCTCCTTGGCTGATAATCCGCTTCCCTCAAGGGCCTTGGATGTCAAATTAGAGAGTGGTACCTGAATTACATCATATCCATCTAAAGAATCATCTTCTAAAGGGTTGGCTTCATATCCGGCAAGGCGTAAATTTTTAGTATCGAAATTGTTGATATTAACAATAATCGCCGCATTCTTCTTCAAATCTCTTAAATTAACCTTCAAGGCGGCAGGATTCATAGCAACCAGGACATCTGGAGAGTCTCCTGGTGTCTGAATATCAATATTCGAAAAGTGAATTTGGAATCCGCTGACTCCATAAGTAGTACCAATAGGGGCCCTGATCTCTGCTGGATAATCCGGAAGAGTACTTACATCATTTCCAACAAATGCTGTGGTATTTGTAAATTGTGTCCCCGTTAACTGCATACCATCACCGGAATCCCCTGCAAATCTTACAGTTACATCATTTAATTCCTTAAGTTCTTTTGATACCTTTTCCATTGTAATCCATTAAATTATAATTATTTACACAAAAGTTATGATGTAAATGTTTCATGTGAAGCCAATTACCTCACACATAATTCATGGAGATGAAAAAAAGACCTGAAAAAGTCGGGAATTGAAGATGTTATTCTAATTCATTGAAAGGAAGATCCAAAAGAAAGTAATTTTCCCAACCTGAGAAATCAAAGTGCCACCATTCTGTTGGGAATTTTCTGAACCCATGTTTAGCCATGACATTAAAAAGCAGCGTTCTGTTGGCTTTTACAGTATCCGAAAGATTTTTATAATCAGGATGTGCTTTTGCTGAAAAATCATCAAGTTGAGTCGGCATTTCAAGCTCTTTGCCTGTTTTCAAATCTATTAAGGTCAAATCAACAGCACATCCTCTATTGTGTCGTGAGCCCTGCCAGGGACTTGACACAAAATTTGAATCTTTTACTATATCCCAGAATATAACAGTAACTGAATAAGGTCTATAAGCATCATATATCTTAAATCCCAAACCTTTTTTACTTAAATCTTCTTGTGCTTTCTTCAGAGCAATTGCAGCAGGTAATCGCAAAAAGGCTTTTGCATCTTTTGAGTATACCGCTGTTCCTACAAAATTATTATTAGTTGCATACCTTATATCAATTTTAATTCCAGGAATAAATTTTTCAAGGTTAACCAGTTTATTCAGACTATCATGTTCAACTTCATAATGATAAAACGCTGTATCATCAACTACAGTTACCCCATATTTTGTTACAGTCTGGGCTAGGCATCCTGCGGAGACTAAAAAAACGATATAAAAGGTTAGAGTTTTAATTTTCATTTCACTTATTGGAATTTATACACTCCAAGTTAAAGCATTTTTTATTGAGATAAAAATTATATGATTTTGAATTCCTTTATATAACTTGTGATTAAGATCAACACAATACTACCTGAATCGCCTAATTTTGACTCATAAAAAGGCAATATTTCTAATGAGTCCAATCTCTAACCCAACAGTTTCCGTAATTCTGACAGTTTATAATAGGGCTAATTATCTGCACAGGTCAATTGGATCCTTGTTATTCCAGTCGTTTAAAGATTGGGAGTTGATAGCCGTAGATGACGGAAGTATGGACGATTCTTATGAAATCTTGAAGGAATTCACATGGACTAATAAAAATATCAAGCTTATTCGACAGGAAAATATGAAACTTCCTTGCAGTAGAAATACAGGAATTCTGGCTTCCAGCGGCAGATATATTACTTTTTTAGATAGTGATGATGAATATAAAAGTAATCATTTGTTAGAAAGAGTTAATTTTTTAAATAACCATCCTGAAATCGATCTGGTACGAGGAAGTGTAGATATTGTCGGTGACAAATATGTGCGGGATAAAGACGACCTTCAAAAATTTATTCATTTATCAAAATGTAAAATAGGTGCAACATTCTTTGGAAGGAAACATGTATTCCTTGCTCTAAAAGGATTCAAAAATATTGATTACAGTGAAGATTCTGATTTCTGGGATAGAGCAGAGAAATTATTCACTACAGTAAAAGTTCCTTTCAAAACATATATCTATCATCGAGATGATCCGGATAGCATAACAAACTCAATCTCTCAAAAAATAGAACAAATCCCTGATAATTAAAATAAGCTGCGTTATCTCTTATAACCTCTCTTTTTAACTCATTGTCATCTAAGGCGACAATATGTCAGACAATCTGACCTTCCGATCCCATAATATGCCATTTTTGATAGATTATAGAGGTTTTACTATTGGCATATTCCTTGAATAATAGATACAGAATATATATTAAAATAAGTAATTCAAATAAATCATATAATTTAATCGAGATAAAATCATGGGACAACAACAACTTCTTTTAATAGTTCTGGGTGTCATTGTAGTTGGTATTGCAGTGGTAGTAGGAATTAATTTATTTAGTGCCAATGCACTTTCATCAAATCGCGATAGTATAACCGCCGATTTAACGAATCTTGGAACTATGGCACAACAGTATTACAGAAAACCAACTGCTATGGGCGGCGGTGGAAACACATTTACTGGTTGGACAATTCCATCGCATACCGACACAACTCCAAATGGTGTTTATTCTGCTACTATCTCAGGCCAGTCAATAACTATTGTTGGAACCGGAACAGAGATGAATGGCGGATCACCTATTCAACATACTGCGACTATTTCACCGGATGTAATTACAATTGTTAAAAATAATTGAACTGAATTTCTGAAAGGATATTTTATAAGCTTCAAACCAAACTGTTAGGGGAGAAACACTCACTAGTTATCAAACGCTCACTTCATATCCCTGCCATGCAGGGATTTTTTATTTATTATCAGTAAAGACCTTTGTTAAATCCCGTGAATTGATCCAGGACTTTAGAATAGATTATATAGTGATAAATTCACTTGTATTTTGTATAATTAAACTTTAGTTCTTATCTAAAATGGCATCAGGCTTTGGGAATTGTTATTTAATTATAATTTTCGATCCCAAGGGAACTATTGTTACTTTTATTCGTTCTAATGAGATAATTAAAATTCAAATTCAGGAATTCAATGAAGAAATCATTTTTTGCGTTCATATTATTAGGAGCCCTAATAATATTTTCATCAAATTATATACATGTTAGAAATGTATTCGCCAGCTCTCCTACCGGATCGGATACTCTTGATCTTAAACCAGATAATATTTTCCCCGAGGAAGATCAATTAATTCAATCTATAATTTCACGCTACCATTACAAGAAATTTGCACTTAATGATTCACTAGGCTCGGTAATATTTGACAGGTACTTAAAAGACCTGGACTACAACCGGAATTATTTTCTGCTCTCGGATATTATTAGTTTCGATAAATACCGCCACAAAGTAGATAAACTTCTTGAGAATGGGGACCTTGAACCCTTCTATTTTATTTATAATACTTTCCGTCAAAGAGTGAATGAGAGAATCGCTTTTTCCGATTCGCTTCTTAAAAATGAGTTGGACTTCTCTAAAAATGAAAATTTTGAATGGAAGAGGGATAAATCTCCCTGGTTTAAGAATATGACCGAACTAAATGATTACTGGACTAAGAAAGTTAAAAATGATGCATTAAATCTAAAATTAAATGGTAAGGATTGGAAATCTATTGCCGAGACACTTACTAAGAGATATGAAAGTTTCATAAAAAACATCAATCAGAATAAAAGTGAAGATGTATTCCAACTTATTATGAACTCATATACCGAATCAATTGACCCGCATACAAATTATATGTCTCCTATTACCTCAGATAATTTTAAAATTGACATGGCCCGTTCATTAGAAGGGATCGGCGCACAGCTTCAGTGGGAGGATGATTATACTAAAATTGCAGAAGTAATTCCCGGCGGGCCGGCATATAAAAGCAATCTTCTTCATAAGGGTGATAAAATTGTGAGTGTAGCCCAGGGAGATAAAGGGGGTGAATTTGTAGATGTAATTGGATGGAGATTAACTGATGTGGTTCAGCTTATCAGGGGGCCAAAAGGATCGGTTGTCAGGCTGCAGATAATTCCTGCCAATAGCAGTGAGAATACTAAACCGAAAGAAATTAAACTAACCAGGGATAAGATTACACTTGAGGAACAATCAGCTAAAAAAGATGTGCTTGATATTCAAAACAATAAAAAGAATTATAAAATTGGTGTTATTTCTGTCCCCGCCTTTTATGCAGATTTTGAAGCACAGCAAAAAGGAATCAAGGATTACAAAAGTACAACGCGTGATGTAAAAAAGCTGCTTAGTGAGCTTGAAAGTGAAAAAGTTGATGGTATTGTCATAGACTTGCGCAATAACGGCGGCGGTTCACTTCAGGAAGCTATTCAGCTGACAGGATTATTTATAAAAGACGGACCCGTAGTTCAGGTTAGAAATGCCGATGGCACTATTGATGAAGGTACAGATACTGATCCTTCGATATCGTACAGCGGCCCGCTTGCCGTTATGGTTAATCGTTTCAGCGCATCTGCTTCTGAAATATTCTCAGGCGCCATACAGGATTATGGAAGAGGATTAATTGTTGGTGATCAGACCTACGGTAAAGGAACTGTTCAGAACATGATAGATCTTAACAGATTAATGAGAAACCCATCTGAGAAACTCGGTCAGGTTAAAATTACAATTGCTAAGTATTACCGCATTACAGGAGGTAGTACCCAGCTCAAAGGTGTTTCGCCTGATGTGAAACTTCCTGATATTCTTGATTCACATGAATATGGTGAGAGTACGGAGCCTAGTGCTATGCCTTGGGATCAGATAAAATCAAGTAATTTTACGGCAGCAGGAAACCTTAAACCATATATTCCTGAACTCGTATCACTCCATGAGGCAAGGATTAAGAGCGATCCCGAATTTACATATCTTAAAGAGGATATTAAGGAATACAAAGAAGCAAATGATAAGACCTCTGTTTCTTTAAATGAAGAAGTAAGGAAAAAAGAGAAGGATGAACAGGAAGAAAAGAAATTCCAGCGTGAGAATGAAAGAAGACAGTTGAAAGGACTAAAACTTCTTCAGAAAGGAGAAACACCGGCAGAAGTTGACAGCACTAAAAATGATCCTATTCTTAATGAATCTGCCCACATTCTGGCAGATCTGATAAAACTTGAGATTGGATAATGATAAAGGGCTGGAAACAGCCCTTTTTTTATGCAGTGACTTCTTCCATAAACTTTCTTTTAGCCACTGGGAACAAAGACTCTCCGTATGGGAATTCCAGATCAGTTTCACAGATATAAGTTGTTGGATTTGATAATTCTTTATATTCCTGCAAAAAATATTTTCTGATGTATTCTAGAGAATTTAATGAATCAGTATACTCTGTTGATTTCATGTAAATTGTTTTAAATCCAAACATGGATAGTTTCTTTTGGTTGGATGAAGTGCATTCAAACCTGTGAACATGCATTTTATGTTCAAGATTATCAGGAATTAACATATAACCTGATTTTTTTTTATTCGGCCAAGCACTAACAGGCACAATTTTGATATTCTTTTCAACATAATCAAATAATACTATACCTTCTTCTATTGCCTCTTTTATATGAGGTATAGACCATTTTACCATTTCAAAAAAGAAATTTGAATCTGGAATTATCAAATCGTCAGGTGCATTAGAAAGCAAACTTCTATAAACTTCAAAGTACTTATATTTTGGAGTATCGTGTTTTAGAAAGATATTTTCATGTTTTATCAGATCTTCAAGTAAAGTATTTACTTTTATCAATTCATTTAGTCCAGGATAAATTTTATTCATCCTGTATTCATTACGGTACACCTTTATTCCAGCCAGAATAAGATATTGATTATATTCATAGTCGTTATTGGAGAAGAAAAACGATTCCAGTTTCAATCCATCCATATTATTTCCTCAAATTTGAATATAAAATATCAAATGCTTGATAATATTATATGTGAGAGGAAACATTGAGATTATTGCTCATCACTAATTTTTCATGTTAGAGATTACACCGCAGTTCTTGTAATATTCCTGTTTCCTAGAAGGGATAAGCATTAATATTATTATTTGAATCTAGGAGTCATTACACTTAACTTTCAGCATAATATATTTATAATAAGATGCTTTTTACGGAAGATAAATACAGGTTTATGTTTGCGGCACTCCAGGAAGCTGAACAGGCCCTTGAAGAAGGCGAAGTTCCGGTTGGTGCGGTAATAGTTCATAAAGACAAAATCATAGGGCGCGGAAGGAATCAGGTAGAATTACTGCGGGATCCTACCGCCCATGCAGAGATAATCGCGATTTCTGCTGCAGGGAACTATTTAAAGAACTGGCGCCTAAATGAATGTGAGATCTATGTGACTCTTGAACCCTGCATTATGTGCACAGGTGCCTTGCTTGCAGCCCGAATTAATGAATTGTATTTTGCAGCCTTCGATCCTAAATGCGGTGCATGCGGATCACTTTATAATTTAGCTGAAGAAGGTAAATACAACCATAAAATAAAAATTTATTCCGGAATATATCAAGCTGAAAGCGCTCAACTATTAAAAAGTTTTTTTGGGAATATAAGGGCTTGATAAATTATTTCAATACCCCTAACTTGCGGCAGAAATTTTTGGATAATAAATGCGTTTAATTCTATTTGGATCCCCGGGTGTGGGAAAAGGTACTCAGTCTAAAATTTTAACTAAAATACTGGGTGTACCTCACTTTTCAACCGGGGATATATTAAGACAAGAAGTTAAAGAAAAGACTCCTATAGGAATTGATATTCATGACATCATAAAAAGGGGTGATCTTGCTTCTGACGAAATAATGATTGAAATAATAAAGAAAAAATTATCCCAGCCTGAATTCAGGAAAGGTTTTATTATTGACGGTTTCCCCAGAACAATCCCTCAGGTTAAAGCTTTCAATCCCCTTTTTGAAGAATTAAATATTAAGAATCTACTTCTTGTTTCCCTTACAGCACATGAGGATGAACTTGTTCAACGTCTGACTAATCGGCGAGCCTGTTCAGTCTGCCAAAATATTTTTAAATATTCAGATATTAAGGATATAAAAGTTTGTCCAATTTGCGGATCTGCAGATAGTTTTTATTTACGAAATGATGATAATGAAGAAGTAATATTAAGAAGATTCAGAATATTTCAATCTATTACTCTGCCGCTACTTGAGTATTATGAGAAGAAGAACATGGTGATATACGTAAATGGCTTTCAGCCGGTAGAAAAAGTAACTTCAGATATATTACAGGGGATTGTGGCAAAAACAGGTAAAGAGATTAAATTTTCTGTTTAAGAACTGCTTTTATAGTCTTTCCGTTTTCGATTTTTAGTATACGGGCATTAACTTTTTTTATAATATCATAATTATGCGTTGCAAGTAAAACAGCAGTACCTCTTGCATTTATTTTTTGCAGTATCTCCATGATTTCTCCTGAGGTTTCAGGATCCAGATTACCGGTCGGTTCATCGGCAAGAATAAGCATTGGTTCATTAACGATTGCCCTGGCTATAGCCACTCTCTGTTTCTCACCGCCGGATAATTCATCAGGCATGCTGTATCTTCTGTGGATCAGTCCAACATCAGTTAAGGCATCATTTATTCTTTTTTTAATTTCTTTATTTGGTGTATTTACAACATCAAGGATAAATGCAAGGTTATCGTAAATATTCCTATTCTTTAATAATTTAAAATCCTGAAATATAATGCCAAGTTTTCTCCTTAGAAACGGGAGTTCCTTAGCCTTGATTTTTTGTGAATTAAATCTGTCAAATTGTATAACTCCAGACTGCGGAAGGATATTCATGTATATCATTTGAAGAAGAGTAGATTTACCACATCCGCTCTTCCCTATCAGGAAACAAAACTCCCCGGTATTCATAGCAAATGATAACCCTGAAAATAATGGGTTCATGTTATACGAAAATTCAACATTGTCAAAGTTCAGCATAATTTCTCTTTTTTAACATGAATTGTATCCGGTCGGAATCCTTACTTCCGGGCTTAAATGAAAACGTTTCATAACATTCAGCCACATAAAGATCGGTATTTTCAATGAGCCGGAAATATGTTTCAAACGAATAAATTTTCTCTCTGTGAATTTCAGAATATTCATCTCCGTTTGCAAGTTTAATTCTGAATTTATTTGTATGAATTCTTGTCCCGGGATTAAAAGCTGAGGTTTGTTTAAATTTTACTCCCTTGAATTTACCTTCTTTGTTATTCCTGCTGACATGAACATAACTGTTTTTTTCAAGACTGATATCAAATGTAAAAACCCCGCCATCATTAAGGATCAAAGAGACCTCATTAAAAAGTTTAACTAGCAATTTGCCCTTGAGTAAATAATTAACGCTGTCAAAATTGGAATAAATAAGATCAAATTTCTTCTTAAAAGGAAGACTGGTCATATCGCAACAGATTCGGGGTATATTATTATTTTTATTGATTAACATGTTGCTGCTAATATCTGTTATTATCAGATGCGGATAATATTTTTGGAAATAGAGTGCAAATGTGCCGTCCCCAGCTCCCAATTCCAGCACCTTCGATCTTTTAGGACATTCTTTTTTAACCAACTCATGAAGGTATGCAGCCCATCTGTTATATTGAATTTTTTTCATCAGATGAGGATAAATCAACGGGAGTATTTCATACGGCTTTACTTTAGCCATTTACTTTTCTTCTGTTGTTAACAATTAAATCAGCATACTGAAAAGCTTCAAGCATACTGGTTTCATCAGCAATGCCCTTACCGGCAATATCAAACGCGGTACCATGATCTGGGGAGGTTCGAACAATCGGAAGTCCAGCTGTATAGTTGACGCCGGAGGTAAAATTCATTAATTTAAAAGGTATTAATACCTGATCGTGATACATTCCAATAACGCAATCAAAATTCTTATATAATTTATTTGCAAAAAAGGCATCCGGAGAAAAAGGACCTTTACAGTATTCCGTTTTCGCAATTATTGGTATAATCGTTTTTTCTTCTTCTTTCCCAATCAGACCAGATTCTCCTGCATGCGGATTTAGACCAAGAACCGCAAGTTTTGCGTCCAGGATCCCGAGGTCAGATTCAAGTGCATTTTTAACAGTAGTAAATATATCCTTTAGTAATTTTTTGGATATTAACCCTGGTACCTTTTTAATCGGTTCATGAATAGTGACAAGAGCAGCATTCATTTTCTTTGAGAGAAACATCATAACATAATCATTTACACCGCACCAGGAACTATATATCTCAGTATGTCCCGGGAAATTAATACCGTATTTATGTATGGCAGTTTTTGAAATAGGAGCGGTTATTACAGCATCCGCATATTTATTTTTCAATATGTTATATGAAGTCCTGATCGCTTTAAAGGAATACTTCCCTGCTTCCCGAGTAATATGTCCCAATTTTTGTTTAGCATTACCCAGGTCAATAATAACTATTTGTGAATTATCATCTGGATATAATTCTTTAGCGACCCTGTATTTAAACTCCGGTTTAATAAAATCTGCTGTAGATTCAAAAATATTATATGGTATCATTACTATAAATTTTTTGTCTGGAAGGGAGTGTAATTTATTAAGAGTTTTGATTATTAATTCAGGACCGATTCCATTAATATCACCGCATGTAAATACAAATCTGTTCATTTATTTTCCAGGGGGAAATCACCAGTACCCATTTTGTCAACGAAAACAAACTTTTTATCTTTATCATAAATCCATGTTTCTACAACTTTACCTTCATCATTTGAACTTCTTTCAATGTTTTTGGGTTTTCCGAACTGGATATAAACTTTGCCCCGGTCAGTTTCATATCCTTTTTTACCGCTAAGACTTGAAAAATTCTTTTCAGCATAATCTACCCTATTATAATATTCGCTCATTACTTCATTGAATTGTGTAGAAGGTGTGGGATCGTATTTTTTCCAGAATTTAAATAATACTTTTGAATAATCTTTCTCTTTAGCACCCAAAAGTTTATCTACCTCTTCCTGCCCATAGAAAGAATTAAGTATTTTAATTGCGAATTCAGGATTTTGTAAAGAATGGGGTTTATCGAACCATACACATTGTTTATAATGCACAACTGCCGGTTTTTTTTCATTATTTGTGTAGCAGATGATACTTAAATTTCCTTCAGGAATTATTGTGCTTATTCCTTTTATTATAAAATTCCTGGTTGGCAAAGTTATGCCGGAGTCGCTCATTAATGCTATCTGGTTATTGCATTTATTGAAATTTATATTGTAAATATTTGATTCTTTTATTGAGTTGTTATAAATAGTATCCTCATCAGCCACAATAACAACCCGAAGATCTGTTGAAGCAGTATCAATCGAAGGTATTATAATATCATAACTGCTGGTGTTGAATGGAAGGAAACCATTATAATTCGATAAAATTGTAAATTCATTACTTCCGCATTTTTCTTTAGTAGAGTTAACAAACAAAGGAGGTAAAATTGACTTAAATTTATCAGTTTTCAGAAGAACATCTATTTTATGAAGTCTACGTTCCTCTTTTGAATTAAAATCAGTAAAAACAGGAAGAAGGTTATAATTCTCCCTACCAAGTTTAAATGTAAGAAACCCCTGGTAAAATTTCCTATCAGAATCTGTTTCGCCATATGTTTGTACTAAGATATCGTCCTGTTTTATCTGTCTATCAGTAAAATTTCCCAGACTATCATTTACTTCAACACCCAAACTAAATTTTGCAAGATAGCCTGCATCGGTCTTGACAAAAACTAAATGGTTATATGGAATTCTGAATGAGTAAAAGCAAAGCATTTCATTGCCGGATGATGGGAATACATTTATCTCAGAATAAAGAAGGTTAAATTCGTTCCCCTTAAAAGGTATTTGTTTATGTTCCTGGGGGAAAGCAAGAGAGGAAGTTAAAAACAGCAGCAGAATAAATGTTTTAATTTTCACTTTTTCCTATTGTTTATATTCAAACATAACAGATTATTAATTCAAAGTGTAAAATAAAAACAATTTAAAATAAAAACAGCAGAAAGTATCTGCTGTTTTATAATTTTCATGACAAATGGTCAAAGCACTTAACTATTCATGTTATTAAGGAAGTCCTTATTATTCTTAGTTCCTCTCATCTTGTCAATAATGAATTCCATAGCTTCAACTGGATTAAATTCGCTTAGGATCTTTCTGAGAATCCAGATCTTCTGGAGTTCATCTTCTTTGATCAGCAGGTCTTCCCTTCTGGTACCAGAACGGTTAACATCGATAGCCGGGAATATTCTTCTGTCACTAAGATCACGGTTAAGGACAATTTCCATGTTACCGGTGCCTTTGAACTCTTCAAATATAACATCATCCATACGGCTGCCTGTATCAATAAGGGCAGTAGCGATAATAGTTAAACTTCCACCGTCTTCAGTATTTCTGGCAGCACCAAAGAATCTTTTCGGTTTTTGAAGCGCATTAGAGTCAACGCCTCCGGAAAGAATTCTTCCGCTATGAGGAACAACAATGTTATGGGCTCTTGCTAGACGAGTGATACTATCAAGCAGGATAACAACATCCTCCTTTGCCTCAACCAATCTTTTTGCTTTTTCAATAACCATGTCTGCTACCTGAACGTGACGTTCAGCAGGTTCATCAAAGGTAGAGCTAATAACCTCTCCTTTAACCGAACGTTCCATGTCAGTAACTTCTTCAGGACGTTCATCGATAAGAAGAACTATAAGTTTAATTTCGGGGTGATTTCTTGTAATAGAGTTGGCAATCTTTTGAAGTAATATAGTTTTACCACTTTTAGGAGGAGAAACTATTAAACCTCTTTGTCCTTTACCAATAGGTGAAAGTAAATCCATAATTCTCATGGAATACTCACCGGGGGCAGATTCAAGGCTGATTCTTCTTGTAGGATAAACCGGAACCAGGTTATCAAACAGTGTTCTTTCTCTTATACCTTCAGGATCTAAACCATTTACAGCTTCAACTCTTAAAAGAGCGAAGAATCTTTCACCTTCCTTTGGAGGTCTAACCTGACCGCTTACAAAGTCACCGGTTCTTAAGCTGAATTTTTTAATCTGGGAGGGTGAAACATAAATATCATCCGGCGAAGGAAGATAGTTATAGTCTGAAGAACGCAAAAAACCATATCCGTCAGGAAGGCACTCAAGCACTCCTTTAGAGAAGGTTAGCCCGTCTTTGGCAGTCTGAGCTTCCAGAATTTTGAATATTAATTCTTGCTTTCTCAAATCACTATAGCCTGCAATATCAAGTTCTTTAGCTATAGAGTTCAGTTCAACGATTTTTTTGGATTTGAGTTCGGAAATATCCATTGGCATAATTTAGATTCCTGAATTTTTAATTAACACAAATGTTAGCGCTCGATAGATGACAAAAATAATTTCACTGGTAATTTATTTCGATATGTAATCGAGGCTCTTCTCTTTCTAATTGTTTAATAGACTGAAAGGAACAAGAGGTATGTCTAAACATAATAGTAAATTAAAAAAATGTCAAGTTCTTTCTGATAAAAGTGATTTAATTTGACCAAGCAAATACATGCTTCCTAGCACCACAAGAACATTTTTTCCGCCCTGATTCCTGAATCTATTGATGAAATCTGAGGGATTATCTTCCCCGATAATCCTTAAATTCATTTCTTTGGCTATCTTCTGAAAGCCATTAATTGTGCACGCCCGCTCATTATTTTCTACACCTGTCACGTGAATCTCGTCAAAATATTCCCATAAAGAGGAAAGCATATCTTCGATTGCTTTATCTTTCATGGCACCGAAAAGTAAAATCTTTCTTGAATATGAGCCCGCAGATTTTTTGAATTCAGAAAGGAAGTTATTTATACCTTCAAGGTTGTGGGCAGAATCAAAAATAATATCCGGAGATTTATGATAGAACTCATACCTGCCTTCAATTCCGGTATTATGGAGGACATTATTAATTCCCTTTTCAAAAATAAATTCATCATTTATCTCAAGAGTTTCGGATACAGTAAGACCTGCAAGGGCAGCGTTGTATTTTTGGTAGTCACCTAATAATGGGGTTGATAAAATATCTAATTCTATCTCATCGGTATACAATTCAAGAGTACGTCCAGCCATATTGGTGTAATCTGTCAGCATATATAATTCGGAATTTAAATTTTCACATTTCTTTTCTATTGTACTAACGGCTTTTTTAGGCAGTCTGCCTATAAACACAGGAACACCTTTTTTGATAATGCCTGCTTTCTCAGATGCAATAGCTTCAAGGGTATCGCCGAGTATGTTAGTATGTTCAAGACTGATTGAAGTTATAACTGAAGCTAAGGGAGTAATGACATTTGTAGCGTCAAGCCGGCCGCCAAGCCCGGTTTCAATTACTGCAAAATCAACGTTATTTTCTGCAAAATACTCGAATGCCATACCAGTTGTTACTTCAAAAAAAGTAAGTTTAAGATCATCAATCAGTTTTTCATTCTTGTTGATATATTCCATTATAAAACTATCAGGCATCTCCTTTCCATTTATCTTAATTCTTTCATTAAACCGTACGAAATGAGGAGAAGTGTAAAGACCTGTTTTATAATTTAACTCCATAAGCATACTGGCAATAAAAGAAGAAGTACTCCCCTTTCCATTAGAACCTGCAATATGGAATGTCTTTAAACTTTTATGGGGATTTCCAGTACGGTTAAGATAATCAGATATATTATCCAGGCCGAGCTTAATCCCGAAAGTATGAAGTGAGTATAGTTTCTTTAAGGAATTTTCCAAATCCATTAAATGATAAATGACCCTGTTAAAGAAGAAATATTTTCTATTCCAAATTTAATACAATAATTCTCTAATTCAATCAATATTTCTTCTGATACTGCGGGGTTTATAAAGTTCAGAGTACCCAACTGGACTGCAGAAGAACCAACAATTATAAACTCAATTACATCCTTCCAATTCATTATTCCGCCAACACCGATGATAGGAATATCCACTTTCTGCCTGATTTCCAATACTTTTGCAAGTGCGACAGGTTTAATTGCCGGGCCTGAAAGTCCACCCGTAACATTATAAAGTTTCGGTTTGCGAGACATAATATTGAATGAAGTGCCTACGAGAGTATTAATAGCAGAAACTGCGTCACCGCCCTCTTTTTTAACAACAGCAGCAAAATCAGCAATATTTGATACATTAGGGGAAAGTTTAATTATGATCGGTTTATCTGTTACACTTTTTACCCTGGAGGTAATCTCAGCAACTTTATTAATATCATTACCAAACTGCAAGCCACCTTCTTTAACATTTGGACAAGAGACATTTATTTCAAATGCCTTAATAAAAGTTTCTATAGTAAGAATTTTTGTACATTCTATATATTCATCAACACTGGCAGCGGCGATATTACAAATTAAGGGGACATCATATTTAGCCAGGAAAGGCAGTTTGGTTTTGAGGAAATCTTCAACACCAACATTAGCAAGACCAATTGAATTTAACATACCTGATGGTGTTTCTACAACTCTTTGAGGCGGATTCCCTTTTCTTGGTTTAAGGCTCAAGGATTTAGTTATTATCCCGCCTATTTTATTTAAATCAGTAAATTCTGCAATTTCATTTCCATAACCAACAGTACCGGAGGCAAATAAAATAGGATTTCGTAATTCCAATGAACCGATTCTGACTTTTAGATTCGGCTTATTCATATGACTATATCCTTAATATTAAAAACAGGACCATCCTTACAAACCAGGTAATATTGTTCAGGACGGTTTATTGCTTCTACGGGACAACCCTGACAAATGCCGAAACCACATGCCATATTACATTCAGTTGAGACTTCGCAATTAAAATCATGCAAAAGACAGAACTCCTTCAGAACTCTTAACATCGAGTTAGGACCGCAAGCGAAAATCTTTATTTTCTTTCCACTGAAAAGATCTATGTTTTCCCGAATAAGATCTACGACATTACCTTTCAATCCTAATGAACCATCGTCTGTAGAAATATGGATATTCTTCAATCCATATGTAATTAAATCATGTTTAGTTCTTCCACCAAGGAAAGTAATAATATTCTTAGAATTTCCAATAACTCTAGTCATAAAAGGAAATGGAGCAGAACCAATTCCCCCGGCAGCTATAACTGCAGTATCATAATCATCAGTTAGATTAAAACCATGTCCGAGAGGTCCCAGAATATCGATAGTGTCGCCTTGTTTTTTATGAGCGAGTAACTTTGTTCCTTCACCATAAATATTGAATAATATATAGATATAATCACCTTCAACATTGCATATACTGAAAGGTCTTCGCAAAAGCGGATTAGTTGAATCATTAACTCTTATATTAACAAACTGGCCGGGATTAACTGTCCTGGCAACACCGGGCGCAAATATGCGTATTAGTAAAATATTGTTTTCTAACTGAATTACATTATCGACAGGGGCATTAATTAACTGCAATATTTAACCTTCCAGAGAAAATTGATTTCTAATACAGTATGTTCATTAAGTAAAAATACAATAAAAAACCAAACCTGAAAAACATATTAGGCCACTTTGCTCTGACTTCTGAATTGTCTATTTTTCTATCAATGAAAATCAATATCACTAAAACCTTAATTATTATTATCCTGAGTGCTGCTATAGGGTTAATTTACAATTCTATCAGTCATTCAGGAATTAGTCTAATAAAAAAGGATATAGAACTTAAATGGGCAGCTGATTCTACTTTGTTATCCATTAAAACAAATGCGCAAAAGACTGATGCTATGATAAAATCAGATTCTCTTAATAGAAGCAATGATGGCAGAAATAATTCGAAGGGAAATGAAGTTCATATTAAAAAGAACGAACCAACAAAAAGTGAAATTAACGAGGACTCCGGATTTAGTGAGCCACTTTTAATTAACCTTGACCAAGCATATAAATTATATCAAATGGATATGCTTTTTATTGATGCGAGGGACATATCAGATTACAAGGCGGGTCATATAAAGAAATCTTTATCACTCCCTTATCATGACTATGACCAATACAAAAGTATATTAAACAAAATATCCAAAACCCAGACAATAATAACCTATTGCGGCGGTGCAGACTGTGAATTAAGTAAGGGACTTGCAAACCAACTCTTTTTCCATGGATACCATAATATATATGTATTTTTTGGAGGGTGGGGTCAATGGAAAGATGCAGGATATCCGGTTGAATGAGATGAAAAAACTATTATACAATCAATATTTCCTTCTTTTACTTCGAATAATTCTTTCGCTTGTATTTATCTTTGCCGGTATTGAAAAGATAGTTTCTCCCAAAGAGTTTGCGGAATCAATAGCAAATTACAAACTGTTCCCTACATTCTTAATCAATTTTTCGGCGATTACTCTTCCATGGATTGAGATAATAACGGGAATACTTTTACTATTTGGAGCGGCGGTAAAGGAGAATGCATTTATAATGACAGTATTGCTTAACATTTTCACCCTTGCTGTAATAATCAGTATTTTTCGGGGACTTAATATAGACTGCGGATGTTTTGGAACTGCATTAGGAGAAAAGATAGGATTGTTAAAGGTTATGGAAAATATTTTGCTGATAATCTGCGGGCTTCTGCTTATAACCGCAGAAGAGACATCGATAGTGTCATTTATTCAGAGTGATAAACAGTCTGCTGGTTAATGCCCTTATCGCCAATATCTGATCTGCAGTACATTCCATTAAAATAAATATTCTGAACTGCTGTATAAGCTTTCCTTTTGGCCCACTCAATATTATTTATGCGGTTCACAGCGGTAACTCCAAGTACCCTGCCTCCTGCAGTAAAAATTTTGTCCTCTTCCATTTTAGTTCCGGCATGGTATATTAAAATTGCCGGGTCAGAATAATTTAGCCCGGTTATTTCAAAACCTGTTTTATACTTATCAGGATAACCATCTGAAGATAATACAACACAGAGAGCACTGCCGCCATTATAACTTACCGCATTTTTATCGATGATACCTATTGCTGCAGAATAAAGAAGCTTTAGAAAATCTCCCTGGAGCAAAGGCAGAACAACCTGAGTTTCCGGATCGCCAAATCTGCAGTTATATTCAACAACCTTAGGACCTTCATTAGTTATCATTAGACCAATATAAAGACAACCACTGAAATTACGCCCCATATCTTTCATAGCTTTTAACGTGGGAATTATAATATTTTTTTCAATTAACTTGCTTATGGAAAGAGTAATTAAAGGTGACGGTGCAAAGGAGCCCATACCGCCAGTATTTTTTCCGATATCAATATCCCCTATCCTTTTATAATCCTGTGCGGACGGGAGAATAAAATAATTTTCTCCATCTGTAACAACAAAGAGAGAAGCTTCCTGTCCGAGCATAAATTCTTCGATTATAATCTTCTCACCCGAATTACCGAAAATCTTATGCACAAATATTTCATTTAAGGCATTAACGGCTTCTGAATATTCATTACAAATAATTACACCTTTTCCGGCAGCGAGTCCGTCAGCCTTTATTACAAGCGGGTATTTATATTCCTTAATATAATTGTAGGCATCATCGGGGTGTTCAATGGTGAATTCTGCAAATTCAGCAGTTGGAATATTATTTTCCAGCATCAGTTTCTTTGCAAATGTTTTATGCCCTTCAATATCGGCAGCACATGCATTGGGGCCGAAAACATCTATCCCCTCGTCTCTTAATTGATCGGCAAGTCCATTTACAAGAAATTGTTCTGGTCCAATAACTACGAGTTCTATATTATTAGAATTACAGAAATCAGCAATTGATTTACGGTTCAGATCCAAAAGGATATTTTCACCCAACGATGCAGTACCAGGATTTCCGGGTGAAATGAAAAGCTTTTTCAATGATCTGCTTTTTGAGATAGCATAAGCTAATGCGTGTTCCCTTCCTCCTGAACCAATAACGAGGACATTCATACTAATTCGTCCTTAACCATAAACTGCATTTGCTTTGTAAGCTGCTCAGTGATGAAATCTCTTCTGTATTTGGCTACATAATCTTCATCAGGTTTAGGTAGTTCATTATTTTTGTACAACTGATAAACTTTAAGAATAGTGTTTTTAATCTCGTCAATGTTGTAGGGGTCAGTTATAAATGAGGCACCATACTCCTTAACCGCAGTCATCGCAGCGCCATCAGGCACGCAAGCTATAATTGGTTTAAGGGAACCGATATATTCATATAATTTTCCCGGAAGAATAGCATCTATATTCCGTTTTTTTCCGACCATAAGCCAAAGCACATCTGTAGATTTTAATTTCACGATTGCCTCGCCATGACTCATATAGCCGTGATCTTTTATAAATGATTCAAGTTTTAGTTTCTTGATCAGCTTATTATTCTCTTTTCTCAGAAAACCTATAAAATGAAGTTCAATATCCTGAGCGACATCAGGTCTTTCAATTGAAAGCTTTTTGAATGCTTTAAGGAAATATTCAGGAGTATTATATTCCAGGAAAATACCGAAATACGATATTATTAATTTAGTATTTGTTTTAGGAACTGCCTGATATTTCTCAAAGTCCTCAGAATCATATCCATGTGGCATAATTACGACATCTTCAAAAGTGAGGAACGGGAAAAAATTCAGGAGCTTTTCTTTTATTTTTCTATTAGTAACAAAAATGAGATCAGCAGCTTTAAGGGAGAAATATTCACTTCTTTTCTGTAAATATTTATGGAAAGGAGTAAGGTAAAATGCGAAATAGCTTCCGAACCAAAGGTCCCTATAATCCAGAAACAACGGAATGTTGAATTTCTTCTTCAGTTTAGAACCTAAAACAAAAGCAGAAAATGGAGGACCCGTAACGAAAATGGCATCGAAATTTTCATTTGTTAAAAGATCTTCTGCTGTTTTATAAGCAGCTTTTGTCCAAGAAACTTTATTATCAGGGACAAATATTGACTGGCTTATTCTGTTAAATATTTTTCTTACAAACTCGGATGGAATTTTAATAGTACCGAATCTGGAAAGAAGAGCATTGGGGTCATTTCCACCGGTCCGAACGACGCGGATACCAGCATCATCGCTTTCTTTTAACAAAGAATAGTCGTGAGCGAAATATCCAATATCTCCGGTAGTAAGAACAACGGGTTCCCAATTGTATCTTTTCATGTACTTGACAAATTTGAGAGTCCTTTGGACTCCAGATAACCCCAGAGGGGGGTAATAATAGGCAATGACTAAGACTTTAAACATTATATATGGTAATTTGGTGCTTCTTTTGTGATAGTGACATCATGAGGATGACTCTCTCTGAGTCCCGCCATGGTTATTTTAATAAATTTAGATTTTGATTTAAGTTCTTTAATATTTTTTGCTCCGCAATAACCCATGGCAGCTCTAAGCCCTCCGGTTAGCTGGTAAATGGTTTCAGATAATAAACCTTTATATGGAACCCGTCCTTCCACCCCTTCAGGAACAAGTTTTTTAAGGTCATCTTCTACATCCTGGAAGTATCGATCCCTGCTCCCTGACTTCATAGCAGAAAGTGATCCCATGCCGCGATACATTTTGAAAGTTCTTCCTTCGTATAAAACAACTTCGCCGGGGCTTTCTTCTACACCTGCAAATAATCCACCGATCATGACAGTATCTGCTCCCGCAGCAATAGCTTTAGCAGTATCGCCAGTTTGCTTGATTCCACCATCAGCAATAACAGGTATTTTCTTTGATTTTGCGGCTCTGAATGATTCCATTACAGCTGTTATCTGAGGAACTCCTACACCTGTAACAACTCTTGTAGTACAAATGGAGCCCGGACCAATACCAACTTTAATAGCATCAACTCCACAATCTATTAAATCATTAGCTGCATCGTAAGTCCCTACATTTCCAGCAATTATTTGTTCATATTTGAATTTATTTCTTGCTTCCCTGATCTTTTTCATAACTTTTGTTGAATGGCCATGAGCAGTATCGATAACGATAGCATCTGCTCCTGCTTTATAGAGGGCTTCCATCCTATCGATAATATCAGAAGTAATACCGACAGCTGCTCCGACTCTTAATCTGCCATGTTCATCTTTAGAAGCTAACGGATGTCTTTTCTTTTTCTGAATATCTTTAAAGGTAATCAAACCTTTCAGAAATCCATTAGAATCAACGACAGGCAGCTTTTCAATCTTGTAATTCTGAAGTATTTTCACTGCTTTTTCGAGATCAGTACCGACGGGAGCAGTAATCAGATTTTCTTTAGTCATTATGTCTTTAACAAGAAGCTCTATATCCGGATCAAAGCGCAAATCTCTATTGGTAAGAATTCCAACTAATTTATTAGATTTATTCACAACCGGAATACCCGAAACACTATATTTTTTCATTAGTTGCAGGGCTTCACCTATAGTTTGCTCCGGGGTAAGAGTTACGGGATCGAGTATCATTCCACTTTCAGATCTTTTGACTTTATCGACTTCGATGCATTGCTCATCAATACTCATATTTTTGTGAAGGATTCCGATGCCTCCTTCTCTTGCCATAGCCACGGCCATAGCAGACTCAGTAACAGTATCCATTGCAGCAGAAATAAACGGGATATTCAGTTTTATTGAGCGGGTAAGGTATGTGGATAAATCGGTTTCTCGCGGGAGCACAGCAGATTTACCTGGCACCAAGAGAATGTCATCAAAAGTTAATCCTTCAGATATGTTGCTTTTATCTTTCATCATCAGTTAAATGCTGAGATACCTGTAATATCTTCACCAATAATTAAAGTATGCATTTCATGAGTACCTTCATAAGTTTTCACAGATTCAAGATTAGCAGAATGCCTCATAACCGGATATTCATCTAGAATGCCGTTTGCTCCCAGAATTTCTCTGGCAATTCGTGCTATATTCAGGGCTATCTCACAATTATTTCTTTTTGCGAGTGAAACCTGAGTATGTTTAAGAGTTCCCAAATCTTTTAATCTACCAAGCTGAAGATTAAGAAGCTGGGACTTGGAAATTTCAGATACCATATAAACTAGTTTTTCCTGAGTAATCTGAAAAGCAGCAATAGGTTTATCAAACTGAATCCTTGACTTAGCATAATTAAGAGCAGAATCATAACAAGCCATCATCGCACCGACTACACCCCAGGCGATTCCATATCTAGCCTGGTTCAGACACATCAGTGGGCTTTTAAGTCCTGAAGTATTAGGCAAGCGGTTCTTTTCAGGAACAAAGACATCTGAAAAGATTAATTCACTAGTAACTGAAGCACGGAGAGAGTGTTTGCCTTTCATTTCAGGAGCTGTAAATCCTTTACTTCCCTTTTCGACAAGGAAGCCATTCACCACACCATCTAATTTAGCCCAAACAACTGCGACATCAGCTAATGTTCCGTTTGTTATCCACATTTTGGCTCCATTAAGAATATAGCCGCCATCAGTGCGTACAGCGCGTGTAATCATGCCTCCGGGGTTCGATCCAAAATCAGGTTCAGTAAGTCCAAAGCATCCGATCTTTTCGCCTTTATTTAAGAGCGGGAGCCAATGGTTCTTTTGTTCTTCATTTCCGAAAGTAAAAATAGGATACATAACAAGAGCGCCCTGAACTGAAGCAAAACTTCTGATGCCGCTATCGCCTCTTTCGAGTTCCTGCATTATTAAACCATAGGCGACATTATTAAGTTCTGCGCATCCATATTTCTGCGGCAGCGTAGGACCAAATAGTCCAAGATCTGCCATTTTACTGATTAATTGGCCAGGGAATTTTCCCTCGCGATTATGTTTTTCAATAATTGGAATTATTTCTTCACTAACGAATTCCCTGACGGTATTTCTAATCATCAACTCATCTTCTGAAAGCAGGGATTCAATATTCATGTAGTCTAATCCCTTAAACATCTGCATGGTGCAACCTTTGAAATTCAAAAAATTTAGAAGATTAAATTATCAAATACCCCCCTGATATACAAACCGGATATATGATATATCAATAGCTTTAGATAAGCAATTTCTCAATTATGAAAACAGTGTGAGAGGCCTAAATTCTCAAAACTGAAAAAGAATTATTATCAGCAGGAAGTAAGTTCAGGGTTAATTGTTCAAATTTGAAATTGGCATATCAATTGTTTACATTAATTATCTAAAAAATTGGACATGAGAGAGCCAATAATTAGAGAAATATCTGTCCCACTATTGCCAAAATGGCACAACATTAAGACAATTTAGCAGATATTAATAGGGAGAGCGGTAATTAAGGAAAACCCAAAAAAAGATGAATCTGGCCAGAAGGTGACCACTAACTGGCCTGAATGTGGCCTAGGCAATATAAAGGAATAGAGTAGGGAAAGGGAAGGAATAAAGTAGGAGTGTACTTTTGTTAGTTTGGGAATGTAAAAGTAATTTTATAATAGTCGTTTTGCGAAGAATGAGCTTGAAGAAATAGAATAATTGAGGAATCGTAGAGGAGCAGGAATAATAAAATAATAGAGTTAATAGTTGTAAAGTTAAGGTAATTTTTTTTATATTTGGCATCTTAAAATAATGGACAAGCCAGAGGGTTTGACCGGCACTAAAAATAGTGATTATTTCAGCTGGAGAGGTAGGTAAGTGGCTGAAACCAACGGTTTGCTAAACCGTCGTACTGGGTTAACTGGTACCGAGGGTTCGAATCCCTCCCTCTCCGCACCTATTAAAAGAGCCTCAGATACAGTCCGAAAGTGCTGTTTTTGAGGCTTTTTTGATGAATTATTCTACAAAACAATACGTCTTGGAATGAAAATTAGGGGTCAAATCTTTCGAAAGTGATGAAAATTCAAGGGGGGTTTTATACTGGCAATTCAATAATAATTTTTAATCCATTTTCTGATATAAATTTAATCTTACCATCAAGTTGTTCTATCATTATATTTACAATCTGAAGCCCAGTGGTTTTAATATCACTTATATAATCTTTTTGCATACCGATACCGTTGTCTTGAACAATCAAAACAATTTTTGAATCTATTATTTTCATCTCGATATTGACATTTCCTGACTGAGATTTGGGGAATGCATATTTAATGGTATTGGATAATAATTCTACAAGAATCATCCCAATAGATGCAGCTTTTCCAGTCGAAACTGTTATTTCCTCAAAATATTTTCTGATAACAATATTTTTAGAAAGATTAAGAATCGAGTCAACTACCTTATTGCAGTATACATTTAACTGCACGTCATAAAAAGAATCGGTTTCATATAACAACAAATAAAGTTCTGAAATTGATTTTACTCTTAATGCTAAATCATCGAGGGTGATTTTCGTTTCTTTGGAGGTGCTAGCGAGCGCGCTCAATTGAATTAAACTTGCCATCATTTGAAAACTGTTTTTTGTTCGATGCTGCATTTCTTTTATCATAGCATCTTTTTTCTCTCCTTCATCTGTGATTATTCTTTGTTGATTTACCCTTTCTGTTATATCACGAATATTACACTGAATCACCTTTTCATTATCAACCAGATATACATTGCTTACAAATTCTACATGTATCATGTTGCCATCTGTAGTTTCTAATGGTAAGTCTTCGAAACGGACATAACCTTTATCCTGTAATTCCTTGAACAATTTCTTAGATTCATCGATATTTTCCTTTGCACTAATATCCCAAATATGTTTAGTAAGAAACTGTTCCTTCGTATAGCCTAACAAATTTATTAAAAAAGGGTTTACGTCAGTAATTACTCCATTTTTTTCATTCAGAATAATAATGCCATCCTTAGCCGTTTCAAAAAGTCTGCGATATCGTCTTTCATACATTTGCAGATCATTTGATTTATTTTCCGTTACAAGTTTTTGGTTTATTAAGTTTAGATTAGCTTCATGCAGTCTAAAGGCCATTTTAATAGAGGCGTCAAGTACTGTTATGCCCGAATCTTTAACCACATATCCATAGAAAGTTATGTCTTCAGTTTTATTAACAATTTCACGCTCTGTGTGACTTGAGAGAAACAATAGAGGTATATCATGATCCCTTAGAATTATTTTAGCTATTTCAGTACCATCTAATTTTTCACCTAAATTGATATCCATGAGTATGAGATCAATTGCGTAACCATTATTGACTGCCTCAATAGCTTTTTGACCCTTTTGTACATGAATAACATTATAACCATATTCCTTTAATTTCATTGTTTGAGCCATAGCTATAAGCCCTTCATCTTCAACAAGAAGAATGGTTTTTTGTTTTCCATTATTTTCCTTGTCTATCTTCTTCTCCTCTGTTTTATTGACAAAATCATCTTTTTTCATAGTAATTATAAAATCTTTTAGTTAATTATTTGTTAGCTTATTATCAGCAATAAGGTAAATAAGAGGAGGATGAAGGTATATAGTGCAAAAGAATGAAATGTGGACTACTACCCTAACTCATCCTAAATTGACTAAAATTTGGCCTTTTGTTAAATTATATTTATAATATCGTTTTTACCATCATTAAATAATAATAATAATTAAGCCCAGTGAAAAAAAGAACGATTGATAACCCCTCCTCTAAATACTTATGATTAATAAATTAGTGGCTAGCAACCCTGTCATCATATAAAGTATCTTTGAAAATTATTGTCCAGGATACTCCATTTTCCAAGTTACAGCTTATCTCTCCCTGAAGCTGATCTTCGGCAATATTCCTGAAAAGCTGAATACCCAGAGTATCACCTTGGGTTATATCTGAATCATCCGAAATGCCAATCCCATTATCTGATATGATGAGCTTAATTAAATCTTTTTCGTTTTGTGAAAGATGAATAGATATTTTCCCATCCCTTCCATCGGGAAATGCATGTTTGAAAGAATTGGAAATTAGTTCAATAATAATCTGGCCACAAGGTATGGCAGTATCTATAAGTACATTTATACTTTCAAGTTCCAGAATTAACTCAATAGTTCTTTCTGATGAATTATAACTTTGCAATAATAAGGTTGCCAGATCAGTTATATAATCTTTAAGATCAATCCGGGATAAATTCTTTGACTGGTAAAGTTTCTGATGAACCAGAGCTATTGCCTGAATCCTGTTGCCAATATCGGTAAGAATGTCAGCCGTAGCTTTATCTTCAATTTTTGCCCCTTTTAATCCGAGGAGTGAATATACAACCTGCATATTATTTTTTGTTCTATGGTAGAGCTCTCTTAAAAGAACTTCTTTATCTTTCAGGGCGATTTTTAAATTCTCTTCGCTTCGTTTCTGTTCAGATATATCCACAAAAGTGCAAACAACATTTACTACGCTGCCATTAATATCAAGCTCGGGAATTGCATCCACTAAAAGCCAAATTCTGTTATTGATCACAGGCCTGTAAACGCCCATAACTACATTTTGAATTGGCCGTCGATATTTAATTGCCTGGGGAACCGGATGGGTTGATCCAGGAAAAGGAGAACCATCTTCGTGAATGACATTCCAGTCAGGGTCAAAAGAGGTTTTTCCTAACAACTGATCTTCACTAAGGCCAAGTAATTCAAGCGATTTTGGATTAGATAATAAAATCTCTGCATTGGGTCCCTGCAGAAGAACACCTACCTGCATATCCCACACAAGGGACTTGAATTTTTTCTCACTCTGATTCAATTCCGCCTGCATTTTTTTCTGCTCTGTTATATCAATAGATAAGATAAATATTCCTTCGGGGATAGGCAGCGCCCGAACTTCAAACCAACTTGATTTCCCATCAACAAAATTGAACTCCGATTCTACAGTAAGAGGAATTCTATCCTTCATGCACCTTTGATATGCTTCAAAGAATGGAGTTTTCTCAACACCGGGGAATATATCAAGCAGGCTTTTACCTAACAGATTTTTCTTTGTGGAATGGGCATGTTTAGCATTTGAATCATTGACATAAACATAGTTCCAGTCACGATCAAAAATTGCACAGCCTTCTTCCATAGTATTCATTATATGCTGATATCTACTTTCAATTTTCAGCCGTTCTTCCGTCTCCTGAAGTTTTTCATTTAGGACCCTTGACTTAATAATTGCAAACCCTATTTTCCCCGCAACATTCTGCAGGAAAAGCTGATCGTCAATAGTATAAGGATTTCCTGGTTTATTCCGGTACATATTTATTGTTCCCAGTGTTTTACCATCTATTTCGATTGGAACGAAGATCATGCTCGCTACACCAAACTTCTCAACATATTCAAAATATTCGGGTTTCATGCCTGAAGTATCATTATTGATTTCTGGAAACAGCATCGGTTTTGAGTTTTTTATTGTCTCACCGGAAAAACTTTCATCCGGTTGATGTAAAATAGTTGAGTACAACTTGGTGATATATTCCATGCATTCTTTATCTTTATGCCAATATGCTGTTTCAACTAACTGAGTTTCTTTTTCATTTAACAGCCTTATTACACATTGATCCCCTAATTCATTTGCTAATATTTTTACCGTATAATCAAGGACGTCATTATATTGAAAAGTTACTTTTCCAAACACACCAACGAGGTCAGCTAAAATTTCAAGCCGTTTGTTTTCGTGTTTAAGCTGTTCTTCATAGTTTTTCCTCATAGTAATATCTCTGTTCACAGTAAGATATCCTGTTGTGTTCCCGTTATTATCCTTAAGAGTAATAATATGGGCTTCAATAATTAACTTTCTATTATCTTTTGAAAAATGAGCTGTTTCAGAAATCAATTCTCCCTTTTCGTCAAGTATCTTGTATGTTTCATTTATTTTCATAGGAGATGATTCAGTATGCAACACTAACGCTGCATTTTTCCCAATTACCTCTTCTGCTTTCCATCCATATAATTTTTCGGCAGCTTTATTCCATGAAGAAATAATGATGTCCCTGTCGAATAAATAAACCGCATCAGAAATATTATCAATAATCAAATTATGGTATACCTGGGATTTGTCGAATTCTAATTTTTTAGAAGCATCTCTTATAGTAGTAAATGTTCTGATTGTGCCGTCTTTTGAGGTGAAATATTTTGAGGTTATATCACAATAAATAACTGTGCCGTTCTTGTGAGTATATGGAAAGATGCCTGATAATTCCCCATTTTTATCCCTATACTTGAGGCCCTGAATCTGCAAGGGGTCATTTTTATCGCAGATTGCATCTCTACCTAAAGAACAGAATTCTTCCTCAGAATAACCGAATAAAGTTGTGGCAGCAGGATTGCATTTATAGATGGACCCATCCGGGCTCCCAAGAAATATTGCTTCAGAAGAGTTATTAAAAAAGGAGCTGTAATTTTCTAAAAGTTCAGCATCAATTTCTATTCTACCTATTGTTTTTTTTGAGTCCCTTCCTGATTTGGTCAAGTATCCTCCCAAAAATTGGTATTAAGTCATTTTGGGTATAAAATTAATAAAATGTTTTATAAAAAACATCTTAATTTTGGGGATGTATCTGTTACAAAAAGATAGCAGTTAGTTAAATAGAAAGAATAGTGATAGTGAGATCACAAAATGTAGAAATAGAGTTTCTTAATTAGAAGAAGGAATTTTGATTTATGTAAAAGTGTTTTTACTATGACGAATGACAATAATTCTTCACACAGCTATGCTTCAAAGGTTTGGACAGCCGCAGCAATAATAATAATCTGTTCATTTGCGATATTTCTTTTTTATAAGATTCCACACATTATTTTTTCAATATTTTCAAGCATTCTCTTTGCAGTTTTTTTAGATGGATTAATCAGATTAATTAACAAAGTAGTTAAGATTCCACGGCACTGGTCCATTTTAATAGTAATGATATTAATAATAGGGCTAATCAGTGTAACGTGGATCTATTTAGGCCCCCCTATTGCGGAGCAGTTTTCAAAAATGTGGAATCAACTGCCTCAATCTACCGATCGAATTATTAATTTAATGAAAACAACTCAAATAGGTAACTATATTTTTCAGAGTTTTCCAAGAATAAAAGATTCAACAACTTCAGGGGAAACAATTATAAAAGTGGTTGGTGGTGTATTCTCTTCAGCTTTTGAGATAATTGAAGATTTGCTGATAATAATTTTACTTGGAATTTATTTAGCATCACGACCGTCATTATATATGAATAGTATTATTGCCCTATTTCCAAAAGTCAAAAGAGATCGTTTGAATGAAGTGGCAAATCATCTTGGGCACGGATTGCGTTATTGGTTAATAGGAAGGTTAATAATAATGATAGCAGTGAGTATAATTACTTCTTTGGGATTATGGCTAATAGGAATGCCTCTGTCAGTTTCGTTAGGGATAATAACAGGTATATTAGCATTTGTGCCTTACCTTGGAGCAATAACCGCATTTATTCCAGTAGAGATAATAGCCTTAGCTGAATCAGGTTCAATGGGTTTGTATGCTGCAATAGTTTATACAGTTTTGCATCTTATTGAGGGATATATATTAACACCAGTCATTCAGGAACGTGCGGTTGCAATTCCACCGGTATTACTTTTAACAATGCAAATAGTTATGATGGCATTGTTTGGAATAATGGGAGTATTTGTCGCAACCCCCCTTGCTCTGGTATTGGTAATAATTGTTCAGATGCTTTACGTTGAGGATGTACTGAAAGATAAGGTTAAGTTGCTGGGTGATTAGGTTATAGGGTCCAAACCACCGGATTATCCCTCCCTCGGCGCACGTATTAAAAGAGCCTCAGAAACAGTCCGTAAGTGCTGTATTTGAGGCTTTTTTGATTAAGGGCCCTAGAATGTAGAACGGTATTAGCGTTTGATCAATCGGACATGAGCTGCTGTCTCAGATGCCATGAACTCTACATATTCATATCTTTTGGCTACCTGGTCAGTTCCGTCAAAAAGGCGTTCACCAGCTCCAAGCAACTTTGGCGTTATGACGAGGTGTAGTTCATCAATGAGTCCAGCTCGCAAGTATTGCCTCACGACAGTTGAACCACCGCCAATACGCACGTCTTTTCCTTTTGCAGCGTCAAATGCTTTCTCTAAAGCAATCTCAATGCTCTCAGTTATGAAATGGAAGGTTGTTCCACCTTCCATTGGAATTGACTGCCTCGGATATTTTGTAAGTACGAAAACAGGATGGTGATAAGGAGGATTAGTCCCCCACCATCCTTTCCAATCCTCATTGAGCCATGGCCCTCGGATTGGGCCAAACATATTGCGCCCCATTATAGTCGCACCCACTCCAACATCTGCTTTGGCAGCAAAAGTATCATCGATGCCAGTGCTTCCACCTTCGCTGCCGAACATTGTTTTAAATGTTTTAGTCGCAAGTGCCCAATCCATGATTGTTCTGCCACCCTCGCCAAAGGGATTCTCAAGACTTTGATTAGGGGCCGAAGTAAATCCGTCCAACGACATAGTGAAATTTCGAACAACAAGTTTTGCCAAGGTTTCCTCCTTTATGTTTTTTATAATGTTTATTGTTCCTTAGGATGCTGGCTGATAGTAAAGAGCTATTGCGCCGCTATTAAATGTTTTTGTCTTTATGAGTTTGAGATTTACTCTATCCTTTATATTTTTAAATAATGGTAAGCCATTTCCAATAATTATTGGATGAACGTCAAGCTGGTATTCGTCAATTAAGTTAAGCTTAGTTAAGGCCACGATTAAACCAGGGCTTCCGACCAAAATATTTTTACTTCCTCCATTACCGGATTGCTTTAGTTCTAAAATCTCATCTTTATTGATTTCCTTTTTCAGCACTGTGTTTTTCCACTCTACATTTTTCAGAGTTCGGGAATAAACAATCTTTGATATATTGTCTATTAATAAGGCAAATTCATCCTCGGGTTTGTTCCCGGAGGGATTTTTTACCAAAGACGGCCAGTAACTTTCCATAAGTTGATATGTTATCCTTCCGAATAAAATGGTACCTGCATTATTCATTACCTCATTATAATGCTGATGTAATTCATCATCTGCAATCACTGCTGTGTGGTCGCAAAATCCGTCAAGTGTCATATTGATTGCTGCAATTATTTTTCTCATTATATTTCTCCTTAAGCCCCAAAGGAACATTGCGCTATTGTAATAATCAAGTAAAAATAAACTCTCAGATATAATATATTTAAGATAATATTATTTAAATATATGTGAGATAGAGGGGAAAATAGAAAGAATTTTATTGGATAAGTTTTTCCAATCTACAACCGGATGATTTATAAAGCAATCCCCGCTTTTGCGGGGATTTTTAATTTGATTCCTGGTTAGCTCAGGGTAGGCGTTATTTAAGGTAGACCATTTTCTTTATTGCCTGGAATGATTTATTTGAAGCAAGATCATATCCGCTGACCTTGTAGAAATAAACTCCGCTGCTTAAGCCATAGTGATTCATAGGTATGGTTACGCTATACGAGCCTGCAGATTTATTTCCATCGCTAATTTCAGCAACTCTAGATCCTTTTATTGAATATAATTCAACCTTAACATATGACTCAGAAGGAATATCGTATGCAATTACTGTAGACGGATTGAACGGATTAGGATAATTCTGATAAACCTGGAAATGATCAGGCAAATGACTACCAGATTTAACCGATAACAAATTATCTCCACCTATAGTAAACTGATTGAAACTGCTGATTCCGGTTTGAGTTATAACTCCAGATGTAATATCACTGAATGTGCCAGCCAATGACCATGCGTCACTATTTGTAGCTCTTTGTAATATTTTAGTATCTCCAGAGGAAACTCCATTGATTCCATTTACATCCAACGATAGTGAATACACTCCACCTGCGATTGAATCAAGAGAGATTGTCCAAAATCCTTCTTTCCAATAAACGGAAATACCATCAGGAAGGCCGAATGAACCCGGGTCACCCATAGTAAAATATGCAGTGAGACTTGCGGTATTAGCCGGAGCTACGGTAAAGTTGACAGTTGCCCCCCTGTAGGTATTTGCAGTTCCAACCGGGAATAAATAAGATCCTATAGAATCCTGAAAAGCTCTTTTCACATTTCCGTTTATCCAGCCGTTTGTTCTTGTTAAGGCACCAGGTGAATTATTGCCCATAATTAAAGTATCAAGGCCTGTAGTAAGGACACCATTTGTTAATGCAACTGTTCCAACATGGATGGCAGCAGAAGATGCCAGAGTTACTCCTGCAGGATTGTTGATTACAAATGCAATTGATTGACCCATGCCGGTAGTGGAAAACTGCTGGTTGGTTGAACCATTAAATGTAATGGATGCTGCACCAGTTGTACTTGTCTTTGTAACAGTACCAGCTGTGTGAAGGAAATTCCCCTGAACAGTTAAGTTTACTGCCGCCGGAGCTGCATTTGAACTTGATGATAGATTGAATACTCCAGAATCTCTAACTGTAACATTTCCAGAAACGTTTATTGTAGTAGCACCTGTACCAGTGGATGCCCCAAGGAGTCTGAATGATCCACCCTGAACATCCAGATTACCACTTATGTTTAATGTCCTAATTCCGGTTCCTGTATTAATAGCACAATAACCTGTTCCTGTTGATTGGACGGACAGATTTTTTATTGAGAATGTGGCATCACTGTTGTAAATTTTTCCATTAGCCGTCTGGGAAGGACAATTCCAAATAACATTAGATGCATTTACAGGAAGCCAAAGATTAGTAGTAGTGACACCAGTTACCTTTATTGTTGAACCGTCAAGGAAAGTGCCGCTCAAAGTTGATGAAGCTCCATTACAATCATGCTGATAAATACCGCCGTTATCTACGGTAAGATTAAGAGAATTAATTGAAGCTGAGTCCTGGAGGACAAAGGAGGCATTGTTAGTTACTTCAGTGGCAACTGATGAAAATGTATAAGCTGAAGGAACGGTAAAGACACAGCTATTAGTTCCATCGCCAACCACCAATTTTGAAGAAGATCCGGAAATTCCCCAGTTTGAACCGATAGTAGGATTAGGATTATTTTTTATGGTAAAAAACTGAGCATCAGTGGCGAAGTCATCTGGTGAGCTTCCTACCCCTCCATTAGGATCTGTAGTCCAGGTTGAGGTTTGATCCAGATTGCCGCTTGATTTTGAATAATAGTAAGTAAGCGCTGCTCCAGTTACAGCAACATTCTGAGTAAGAGCCCCGGGGCTAGCACATGAAACACTGCCAGAAAACGCAGCTGCAAATTGAGGATTAAATCTTACATCAACAGTAGTTGCCGATAAAGTTCCGCCGGATTGTGTTAAGGTAACAGCATTAGCCGAAAAAGCATTAGTGCCTGTTCGGATCTCAAATCCAGTAGGAGGAGTAACAGTAATATTATTGGAGAGGTTTGAACCGCTAACAGTAAAACTCTGTGATGGTGTTGGCGTATTCAAAGCTGTAATTCCAAAAGCAAAAGGTCCAAAAGAACTAAGCGATATCAGTGGAGAAGTTGCGGGTAAGGTTGATCCGGAAATTACAACATTAGCAAGAATATCCGAAGTAGTGGTGGCGGCAGAGGCTGCAAGCCTCCAGAGAACAACCCGAACAATAACAGTATCGCCATTGGGAACTATCAAAGAGGAAGGTGCTGCGCTAAAAGTAGTAAAACTACCAGCCACATTAGTAAGAGCATTTCCTGTTAAACCTGCAGCGTTAAAAGTAGTAAATGAATGATTAGCGGTCGAGTAACCAGCGGCAATATACATTGTTTTGGCTGTGGCACTTTGAGCAGCCTGCAAACTTATATTGTTAATTGTAAGATTGTTACCCGAAGTTGGAGTAATACTGAATTGCAGAAAGCGGACTGTACCAGTTGAAAGTCCTGTCAGCGAGCTGTTTGCCGATGTTGTAGTACCATCACCAGGCCAGTTAGTTGGACCTGTAGCTCCAAGGACTAATCCCATGGGGCTGGTGGTTCCTTGAAAACTATATCCTGCAAACCCTTCCATATATGAGTTCGGCTGAGAAGTAGGATCGAGGGTGCTAGCAGTAACATTCCCCACTGTAATGGGAGTACCATCAGTGGTTAATGCCCATGAGGCTGATGCGGTGGACTGGGCAAATACTGTGGCTCTCAAAAGAGATAAAACCATAAAAATAAAAAGGATAACTTTTTTCATATTACTCCTTGTTTTTAATCTATATTAATAATCTTTATTCGTCGGTTATATTATTTAATGTAAACCATTTTCAATATAGTCATAAATGATTTTTGGGAAGCAGCGTCATAACCGCTTACTTTATAAAAATATATACCGCTGCTTAAACCATAACGATTCATCGCAATTGTGATATTATGATACCCTGCTGGTTGACTTCCATCTGAAAGTTCAGCAACTCTGGAACCAGTGATTGAATATAATTCAATTTTTACATATGAATCTGTAGGGAGGTCATATGCAACCATTGTAGAAGGATTGAAAGGATTCGGGTAGTTTTGATATACCCTGAATTGGTCAGGCAATCCTACAGTAACGTTTATTTCGGCACTATATGTTTTTGAACCATTAATATCCATAATAGCAAGTCGGTACTTTAATTTACCGCTTCCGCCAGCATCAGCGAAGTTATATACATGAGATACACTAGAGTTGCCATTTCCATTAACTTCGCCAATTGAAGTCCATTCTTTTGATGTTCCTTCTGAACGTTCAATGATAAATTTATTGAAATTTTGTTCAGTGGCTGTGGACCAATTAAGGTTTACTTTCCTTCCGCTAACGTTTGCATCAAATTTAGTTAACTCAACAGGTAAACTGCTGTTTGTACCGCCTAATGTAAACTGAGCGTATCCTGAAATACTTGTATCTGTAATAATTCCAGAAGTAATATCGCTAAAAGTTCCTGCTACTGTCCAGGCAATGCTGTTGTCAGCTCTCTGAATTATTTTAGTGTCACCAGAGACAACTCCCGAAACACCAGATGCATTTAATGAAAGGTTATAAACTCCGCCCACAATTGTGTCAGGATTAATTGTCCAATATGAAGGCCAATATTTTGTAATTCCTGAAGGAAGCCCAACAGATCCGGGATCTGTGCTGTAAAATGCAGTAGTAAGATATGAGGCGACCGCGGGAGGGGTTGTAAAGTTAACAGCTGCGCCTCTGTAAACAGAAGATGTTCCAACCGGGAACAAATATGAACCTGTGGAAGCAGCAAAAGCGCGTCTTAGGAATCCATTCACCCATCCGGCAGTATATACTACAGAAGTTAAAGCACTATTCCCTATTGTTAATGTATCCAAGCCTAAATTTAATACGCCGCTTGTTAACGTAAGTGTTCCGTTCATCGTCATACTTGAAGTAAGTGTAACACCAGCAGGATTTGAGATAATAAAATCTATTGCCGAGAGCATCCCTTTAGTGGTAAACACCTGGGGAGTTGTACCTAAAAATGATATTCTTCCAGTAGCGGCAGCGGTTGTTTTTGTAACAGTACCCGATGTGTGAATCAAATTCCCCTGTACTTTCAATGTTGCAATTCCGGGAGCCGCATTGGTACTGGATGATAAATTAATAACACCGCCTGTATCATTTACCGTAACATTTCCGGCAACGACAACCGTTGAATTACCACTGCCTGTTGATGCCGCCGACAATCTGAATGATCCACCAGTAACAGTAAGGTTACCACCGATATTTAATGTTCTTGAATTTGAACCTGTGTTTACTCCGCAATATCCTGTTCCAGTTGAAAGCATTGTAAGATTTCCATTAATGTTTAATGTACCATCAATGTTATAAAACTTACCAGCGCCAGTTTGTAAAGGGCAGTTCCAGATTACATTAAAACAGTTCACCGGAAGCCACAGGTTGCTTGCCGCAACTCCTGTTACATATATTGTGGAACCAGTACTGAAAGTTCCCAATAGCTGAGCTCCTCCTTCACAATCATGCTGATATGTACCGCCGTAATCAACAGTAAGGCCCATTGTTGCAAGCGAGGCAGAATTTTGGAGTACCAGAGTTCCCTGATTAGTAATTTCAGTTGAAGGAGATGAATATGTGTATGCGGCAGGGACAGTAAATGTGGCAGGTGCAGCCCCATCGCCTACGATTACCTGAGAAGCTGTTCCGGAAACAGTCCAGTTGGCACCTAAAGTAAATGCAGTATTATTTCTGATATAAAAACTCTGATATGGAGTTGTGAAGTTAATCGGTGCGGAGCCTGAGACTAAACCAGGATCAGTAGTCCAAGATGAAAGTTGATCAAGATTGCCAGATGATTTGGAATAAAAATATGTTGGAGCATTAACGGCTAAATCCTGTTCAATAGCATTTGCACTAGTGCAAGCAACAACACCGTAAGAAGCTCCTACGGCAACAGGGGCAAAACGAACGTCGACAGATGTAGCAGGAACTGAACCACCTGACTGCGTGAATATAACAGGACTAGTTGAGAAAGAATTTGTACCAGTTCTAATCTGAAATCCTGCAGGAGGTGTAACGGTAATATTATCAGTTAAATTTATCCCGCTTACGGTAAAGCTTTGAGAAGTTGACGTGCTGCCAATCTGTGTAGCCGGGAAACTTAAAGGCCCCAGTGAACTTAATATAATACTTGGCGCAGCGGTAGTTGAACCAGACAAAACAACCGGTCCTACAGTTACGCTGCTGCTTGATGCAGTGCTGCCAGCTTTTCTCCAGAGTATTATTCTAACAATGACGCTACCGCTACTTCCTACCGTTAATGAAGGAGCAGCTGTAATTGTCTGCAGTGAGTTAGCAGGAAGCGGGAAACCGGTTAACCCGTTTGTATTAAAGGCTGTGAAATTAACTCCATCAGATGAATAACCGACAGCGGAATTTATATTAGTTGAAGAACCATTTTCAATTAAGGGAACTGAAATACTGTTTATTGTAAGGTTATTGCCGGCAGTAGGATGAATAACAAACTGGATGTAGCGAATTGTTCCAGTTGATAATCCGGTAAAGGTTGAATTTGCTGTTGTAGCAGATCCATCAGCAGGCCAGGAAGTTGCGCCGGTGGCGCCTAATTTTAATCCAGCGGGACTAACACTGCCAAAGCTGAATCCTGCAAATCCTGTAATATTAGTAGATGTATAAGGTCCAACGCTATCAGCAATAACGCTGCCTGTTACAGCTCCAGTTCCGTCAACGGTAAGAGCCCAAGTTCCTGAAGCACTTGTTTGAGCAAAATTATTTATGCTCAAAGCAGATAAGAATATAGAAATAAAAAGTATCAACTGTTTCATTGTTAACCTTGTAATGATTGTTGTTCAGATATTAATTTGTCAACAGGAATTTATTCTTCTTTTTCGTGGTCTGAAAAGGATTTCTTTTTCAGATCAATTTTTGTATCAACATTTATAGTATCAGCATTTTTAATCTGGGATTTAGGTTTATGTTTTCCCCAGTCATCAAATTGGTCAATACGCCATTTTTCATAAGGAGTGTACATATCATTATCAATAGCATCATCCATTTGTAAATCATCATTGTTGTTTTTTAACTCAGTATTCACTTTTGCTTTGATTTTTTTATGCGAATGTTTTACAATAATAGTATCAGGAACATCGTCATTGTCTTTAACAATTACAACATGCTGTTCGCCAGTTGTCGAGTCAATAGTAATGGTGACATTCTCCATTTTTTCATTATCCTGGGCAAAGGCACACGTAGACAGCCAACAAATTAGTGCCAGAAGAATTAAGAAACCAAATTTACTTATATACATATTATAACCTTTCGAGATCTTATTTAATATTAGTCAGTTTCAATGCCTAAAACTTCAGACGGAATTCCAGCATATAGCGATCCATATAATATCTATCTTCAAGCGAAGATATTACGCCGTTTCCATTCAGATCTGCATCAACGCCATTTGGAATGACCTTAGCATATCTGAACTGAAATTGAGTTGTTTTATTAAAAGTATAGTAAAGTTTAACTTCGAACTCATTGCTGTATTCGTTATATCCATCGAGTCTGTTAACGTAAGGATCGATTTTAGTATATTGAAACTGCAGGCGGATATTACGCATAATTTCGGGAACAAAATAGATTCTGGAATACCAGATTCTTGAACCTTCAGGATATTTATCTTTATGTGGATAATCGCCGCCGATTTCAGAGTTTACAAATCCTTCTCTTTCGCCAAATTCAAAGTCAGGGAAAGGAGGGCTGAATTGTTCAATCTTTGAAGTTTTAGGGTCATCTCCCTGCATAGCAGCATATTTGGTTTCAATCTTGATCATTCGGAACGGTCCGAATTGAAAACTATAACCTAAGCTGCCCATATAGCCAATTCCCTCTTTAACCGGAGCGCCTGCAGGCTGATCAAATTTCTGGTATGCGCCTTCAATAGAATATTCCAATTTATCACTTAGAAAACTACCTGAACTTCCGCCACCTATAATATAACTATCATTATAGTCTCCACGCGGTTTGTTCATAATTCCATAAACCATGAGATCCTGGTCAAAAACTTTTGCACCAAACTTTCCGACGTAAATCTGATCAAGTCCTTCTTCCGGCCATAGTCCGTTAGTACTGACATCCTGACCATAAATAGCCCCAAAAAGAGTTACAGTGAAAGGATCATACTGCAAATCAAGGCGGCCGCCATCAAATTTATCATAATAGTAATATGATTCACCGAAAGAGAGCCCATTACCAATTGAGAACTGCTGTCTTCCGGCTCTTAGTCTCATCAAATCCAAACCTAAAAAGTCAGGTTTAACAATTTCACCATAAACCTGGCTGACTACAAAGTGGATAGGTCCAGTACCTGAGATACCGCGGGCAGGAGAAGTGGAAGTATCAGCTAAGTTCATAAGTTCAACATTCAAATGCACAAATTCTGATGCCTGATATGTGGTATTGATTCTTGCAAACAGCCTGGTGTAATTGGCATTTCCACGATTATCAAGAGTTTGTGAAAACTGATCATCATACCAGCGTATTCTGAAATCGCCGCCTACATCAAATTGAGCAAAGACAGCCGATTGAAAAAGTGGTGTTACTAAAAGTAAAACAAATAAGTTAAGAATTTTAATAAATTTCATGTTTGTTCCTTTATTTCGTAAGATATACAATACCGGAAGGTGTTGCGACACCAGAATGCGGTGCGGTTATAGAACGTATTACCGTTCCTGTAGTTGATACTTCAATAAAACAATCAGATCCTACAGAGGAACCACCGCTGTTGGCTATCCAGAATGATGTTCCTGTGAAATACATTCCTGCAGATGAAGTAGTTCCTACCGGAGGCGCCGGCTCATTGAATTCATAAGACCATGACTTCACTGAGGGATTACAGGAGAATATTTCTTTGTAGTTTCTGTCATTACAATAGAGTTTACCGTTGGCAAATGCCATACCGCGAGCCGCATGCCCTGGTGTTAGAATAGTATCAACACAAAGCCCTGTAGTAATATCTATCTTATAAATAGAACCGCTTTGGGAAGTGTCTACAGGTGTCTGAAGTAACCATATAAAATTATTGTAATAAGTTAAATTCTGAACGGTTCCAACGGCTGAAGGACTTGTTATTGGAGAAGGTCCTCCCTGAAGTGTTGTAGTCATGTCTATTATTTTGTATATCCTATAATCAGGACTATTATAAGCCATCCATAGATTAGTTCCGTCATAAGCTAAACCGTGGCAATGAGAGGTTGAAACTGATCCGGTGCTCCATGACTGTACAATTGCCTGGTCACTTAAGCGGATTTGGAACAGCGAATCCAAAGTATAATCCGTTATATACAGATATTCAACAAGCGGAACGGCAGTCACTGTAAATATTGAATCACTTACACCATAACTTCCATTAGGATTTGTAACTGTTACAGTCCTTTTGCCAAGTGAAGCATCCTGCGCGATTGTCAAACTTGCTGTTAATGAAGTTGGGCTAACATAATTCAGATTAGAGACTATAATTCCATCTCCAAAACTGAGGCTTAAACCTGTGCCATTCTTAAAGTCTGAGCCTGTAACAGTTACCGGGACTGTATTCCCACGGGCACCAATAGCAGGATTTATTGAATTTATAGAAGGAGGACTGATAGTACGGATATCATAAGCAGCCCATACAACCGCCACAGGATATTTATAGGGTAATTTATACTGAAACTCTGTGTTACCGCCATAAGTAGTTTTCATAAGATACGAGCCAATGTCACTATAACTAAGCATATAGAAAAATTGTCCGTCATTAGTAATACTAAGTGTTTGATCATAAACAGTACCTGCTGGAGGTATAGGAGCAACAAATGCATTCTGAAATAACGGTTCCTTATTATTAAAATATTCAACCTGTTTAGTTGTATTATCTTCATAATATAAACCAACACCAGGAGCTCCGCCATAGACATCCGCGGTAAAATTTGCGTATGTTATTCCACGGGGTGCGGGTGTAGGCATAGGATAAGAAGCAAGGACTGAATCTGTGTTTATATCTATTTTATAAAGAGTTGGCGCAAGGGTGTAAGTTGGGGAACCTGAATTCACAACCCACATATAAGTTCCGTCATATGCGATTCCACGGACTGTACCGTGAACGGTTCCGCTAACAACAGGAGGAACCTGAAGTGTCTGAAGCACTTGCAATGTATCACCAGTAGCATCGACTTTTACAATAAACTTTTCGTTACCGGAGAATGCCAGCCATATATTCTTACCAGCAAATGTGATTCCCTGCAGCGCTGCTGTATCAGGGGCTATACTCTCCAGTGACCAGCGTTTTAATTCATTCATGCTAAAATCGAGCATTATGAGAGAGTTTGAGCCTCTGTCTGCAATATAAAAGTAGCCCATCTTTTGGACAACAACAGGGTTTGTGATGCCGTCATGTGCAAATGGTTTGCAGCCATATAGAATGCCGAACGATAGAAACAACAAATATATTGCTCTATTTAAATTTGTACGGAAAATTGTTTTCATTATGACCTTATGAATATATTTTTTATAGATATGTATTATTACTTAAGCAACAGAATCTTTAGACTAGAATTAATTTGATCACCGGTTATTTTGCAGATATAAGTACCACTAGCTAATCCGGCTCCATTGAATTTATATGTATATGTACCAGGATGAAGATATTCGTTAACGAGACCGCTCACTTTTTGTCCCAGAATGTTATAAATCGTTAGATTGATCTGAGTTGAATTTTTTAATGTGAAGACAATTTGAGTTGAGGGGTTAAATGGATTCGGGAAGTTAACGATTGAAAATTTTTCAGGAATGGTGTTCTTTTCAGAGGCAATGGATGTAATGGGATGAGCGACAATGTAATTTCCACCGGCAATTGACATTTTCTGATCATCATGACCAACATTAGGCACATCAATAAGCTGCCAAATGGAGGATGAATTAACCTGTTTCCCGATATTATAGAAATAGCCGGCTCTGGTATATCTGTTTAATCCCTGGACATTAGAAAGTGGGTCTGTATTAAATTGGTAATTCTGTAAAGTATCGGCTGTCCCACGCATTATAATCAGGTTTTGATTTGTAAAGCGGACCAAGTCAATCTGGCTTAAATTAAGTAAGCTGTTCTGTGCACCCCATGGGAAAACGACAGAAAGATCGGGACAGGTGTACCATCCGGAATTCCCGGCAATATATCTAATAATAAGATTATCGGGAAGAAAGAAGGCTAGTCTGTGCACGAATTGGCCGCCAGCAGAATGTCCCCAAAGTTCATAAGTAGAATCAATTAATCCACATGCCTGATAAAGTTCACGATGAATTTGTTCAACAATATTGAAAGACCAGGTTTTCTGTGGATTAAGGTTCCCTGTTCCCGAAGATCCGGAAAACATATTACCAAGGATATAAGCGTCAGATGACCAGTCAGTTGCATTAAATTCAGGCGCGGCTACAATATAATTATTTGCATTAGCAAACGGGACCCAGTATGTGGCAATATTAGATGCAGCACGGTCAATTCCCGCCATTGTAGTTACGAATTTGGATTTTGTAGAATATCCGGTAGGAAGAACAATCCAGACAGGAATTGAAAATTTTGAGAGAGATAGGTTAGTATAAAGATATTTCTCAACTACACCAGGAATAAGTACCTGCACAATGAATGTATCGACCTGAGTCCCCTCATAGGCATATATTTTGTAGAAAGTATACTGACCGCTTGTTTTCTGAAGTGTGAATCTAGCAGAGTCTCCAGTTGCAGTTAATGAATCTGTCGGATAGGTATATGCACCGCTTGTTTCGTCAATAAGGTAACGTGAGGTTTTCCAATTAATAATATCAGAAGGGACGGATTTCTGGACATTGAACGTTACCGTTCCCTGAGCAACAATTTTCTGAACTTTTATTATAGTAACCGCTTTAGCGGATGCAGCAAAAAGAACAAGAATAACTAAAACAGGAGTAAATAGTAAGCTAATTTTTTTCAAGCTGATTATATCTCGTTGGTACTTTATTGTTATTTTTCTGTGTATTGGAATTTTTATTCCATATGAACTTAGAGAATATTTTTTCAATTGTCAAGGAAAATGTCATGCACTAAAATATACTGGAAAAGCAACGAAGTTACCTTATTTTCATTTAAAAAGGACACATAAAACATAGGGCTAAACATTGGCATATTTTTTATCGACAGCACGCTTAAAACGCGCTTTATTGTGAATAGCGATCTCGTCAACGAGTGCATACAGAACCACGAGAATAGCGGAAAAAGAATTAGTTAATATTTGACTATCAGATTTGACAGACAAAACAACGTCTGAGAACTGCACAATAGGCGAAGCGATAGAATTAGTTATTGAAATTATTTTACAACCCTGCTTCTTCGCAAAACCGGCAGCTTTAATCGTCTCATCAGAATATGGAGGGTTGGAAAAACACACCAGCACATCTTTGCTACAAATATTTATTAACTGTTCATCAATTGATCTTCCGCCAAGGTTTGTAGGAAAAGATTTAAGGCCTATCCTCTGCAGCATATAACTAAGCATTCCAGCCATAAAAGATGACATATTATAACCGGTACAATAAACCATTTCGGCATTTGCAATAAGTTTAGCTGCTTTATCAAAAGTAGTCTTGTCAAAATTATTGACTACAAAATTTATATTATTAACTTCATTTGCTGCTATCTGGGAAATCGATGAGGAACTATGAGTAGAATCTTTAATAGCCAACTGATATCTCTCAAGGGGAGCTATACTTGTCTGCAGCTGGTTCTTTATATCAAGTTTAAGATCAAAAAAACCATCGTAGCCGAGTTTCTGGGCAAACCGCACGATTGAAGCTCTGCCCACTGACAGCTTTTCAGAAATATCATGAATAGAGAGGAAAGCAACATCGGTAAGATGCTCTACAAAAAAATTGGCAATCACCTTTTCTCTTTTGCTGAATGTATCAAGTTTGCTTCGTATTAAAATTTCAATTGTTTTAATTGAAGGTTCCATGAAATAGTTTCCTAATTATGTTATCTAATCATATAAAAATAGTAAAAACCTGACAAAAGAGACCAAAAATTGGAATTAACTTCCCGGTTGTAATTCATCATCCTGCTTTAATTTAGCAGTAGTGAATCCCATATATCCATAAATTATGCAAAGTATAAAACCGACATAATTAGAGATAGCCCAGGGAGCGTATTGCCATGTTGAAACACCTAAAGTTCCAGTCATATAAACACCGGCAATAGCCCAAGGGACAATAGGAACAATAACATGTGCTTCACCAGAGGCACGGGCAAGATTTTTAGCTGCAAGTCCCTTTGATTTAAATGCAGGGGCAAATAATTCGCCAGGCAGCAGGACGCTTAAATAAGAATTACCTGTTAACAATGCAGTTGCCAGAGAACTGGCAGTAGCAGAAGCTATCAAACGCCCCGGTGTCTTTGCGATGCGAAGAATTTTTTGCAGCATCAGGTCGAGAATTCCTGCTTTCTGAATAATACCCGCAAACGCAAAAGCGCAGAAAGTAATTAAAGTTATTTTCATCATGTCCAATAATCCGCCACGTGAGAGCAATTGATCAACAAGAGCTACACCAGTTGAAGATTTATACCCTGTTACGCAATAATTCATTACAGAAGACAGACTTTTTCCCTGACATACAACAGCAAGAATAATTGCGACCAAAGAAGATAGTAGCATTACAGGAACAGCCGGTTTACGCCGGAAGGTAAGAAATAAAACTATAATGGGCGGTAAAAGTAGGAACCAATTATATGAAAAGTTAGATTCCAAAGCATTTCTTATAATCATGATGCGGTCTGAACCTGCATTAAGAACAGCATAATGATTTCCGGTAAACCAGTAAACTACAAGTCCAATCAAAAAAGCAGGTACGGTTGTCCAAAGCATATGCTGACTTGTATCCATAATATAGCAACGAGCTGCAGCGGAAGAAAGATTTGCAGCAGCAGAAAACGGTGAAAGTTTATCGCCCACATAGGCACCTGCAACGATAGCTCCGGCAACAGGCGCAAGAGGAATTCCTAGTCCATGACCAATACCCATAAAGGCTATTCCAAGAGTTCCGGCAGTACCATACGGGGTTCCGGTTATTAATGAAATAAATGCACATACTAAGGAAGTAGTAACAAGAAAAAAGGAGGGGGATACGATTCTAAGACCAAAGTCAATTAACATCGGAATAGTTCCTGAGGCAATCCATGAGGCAATCATTATTCCAACGATAATAATTATCATTTGAGCAGGCATTCCTTTTGCAATAGCCTGAGTAATTGAACCTTCAAGATCTTTCCATGAATAACCGATACGGAGAGCAACAAGACTTGCTATAAATGCAGCCGTAATAAGAAGCATTTCAACAGGAAGCTGTAAAATGCCATAACCTCCGCAGAGAAGGATAACCATTGCAATAATAGGGATAGCTGCTTCCCACGAAGTGGGTTTACGTTTTATCAGGTCTTGGTTTTTACTTCCTGATTCGCTAGTCATTTCCTGTTCCCTTAAAAACCGGAACTCTATAAATGGGATAGTCACTCCCCTTTTTGCAAAGAAAACTATATTCACTAAACTGGCATATGCCCCACATTGAAGCAGGTTCAAGGGCTATAACCAGCATAGTACCAGCACGTTGATTTAAAGGCACAATAATATCACCCGGCTGGGTTGTAACAGATTCTTTTTTAACAGAAAGGATAGGAAGTGAAAAGAGTTTGTTTTCCATCCATTGTCTTTTTATATCATTTACAGAATAAATTTCGACCTGATAAGTGTGTGCTTGTTTTGTAGTAATATAAGATATATTATGCCTATCAAGTAATTTTAAGACATCTTCTTCAGCTTTTGGAATAATATATGCCTGCGGGCGACTGACTGATTCCAAAATCTTAACAGCAGGAGCATATGGTAACTGCATAATTGTATCGACGCCAGAATCAAGCATTTGCATTGGCATTCCTATATCTGTTCCATCAGCAACGTAATCCATTTGAATAGCCACTGGGTTAGTAGATTCCTTCATATATTTCTTTTCGTCAGCAACTAAAGTTTTTATAGCAGCACTATTCCGGTTCATAAACTCAATAAATTTCTCAACGCCAAAAAGTTGTCTGGATACACGACGTTTCAGATCATCATTCATGTTCCGCCCATCCCGGCCTTCAAGTATAAAAGAAAATGAACCAAGTATTGCCAGACTCTGCCGACCATCGTCAATTGCAAGAGTACTTGCACGGACGGTATCATCAGGACTATTCATTTTATAATAGTTTGAAAATGATATTCCCTTTTTAGCAAGTTCTGATTTAAGAAATGGGAAAAGCTGATTGAGCGCATAATCTCTCATATGCGATGATATATTAGGATTTGTTGGAGCGCCAAATTCTTCATCATCAGTACGGACATATCCTACAGTCCGGAATTCTTTTCTGAAACAAGAATACTCATGAATATCAAGTGTAACATCAGGGTCGATAATCTTATATGCATTATGGACTGCAATAACTTCCGGTTGTGTCAAAATCAAATGGTTCCGGTTCAAGTCCTCACCATTACCATTCATTCTTTTGGCTGCTTCATTCCCATCAGGATTAACCATCGGAATAACATAAAGATCAATGTTAGAAATTATTTTATCTTCTTTACCCGAACAAATTTTTTGAAGAAGCATCATGGCGACCTCCTTACCTGAGGGTTCATTTCCATGCTGCTGACAGATGAGGAGGACTTTTATATTATTACCGCTTTTCTCAGGAATGACATGAATCATTTGGATTAATCTGCCCTGAGCGGACTTCCCTATTACTTCAGATTTTATACCAGTATAAGATGGAGCGAGGTTATCCAAATAAGCAACAACCTCATTATAAGGAGTAGATTTTTTGAATCCTGACTTTTCAATCGGAGACAGTTCATCTTTCTCCTGTGAAAATGTTTTAAATGCAAACAAATTAATTAACAGGAAGAAAAGGATGAATTTTATTAGGTTCATTTCATAATCTCTTCAGTTTTCATTGACGTCGCACACTGCACAACTACATTTAATCCAATTTCAGCGGCAGCTACAAGATCTTTTATCGGAATATATTCTCCGAATGAATGAGCGTTTTTAAATCCTACACCCAAATTTAATGAAGTAATTCCTTTATTATTCAGAATATTTGCATCGCTTCCACCAGGATAGCTGAGCGGAAGAGGTTCATAACCAGCAGCAATTATTCCTTTTCGAGCTGCAATAACTGCAGGGGAATCCTCAGTGAATCGATATCCGCCATATTTTTCAACAAACTTTAGTTCAACCGAGCCGCCGAGATTAGCAGAAGCTTTTTCAAATGCAGCCCGTATATATTCAACCTGCATGTTAAGTTTATCGTTATCAGGGTTACGTGTTTCTCCGGTTACTTCAACCAGGTCAGGTACAACATTTATTGATGTTCCACCCTGAATAGTTCCTATATTAAGCATTCCAATTTGATCCCATCTTCCAAGCTTTAGCTGCGATATTGCATTACTTGCAATTTGAATAGCATTTATTCCCTTATCAGGTGAAACCGCGGCATGCGCAGAACGGCCATGCACCTTTGCCTGAAATGATACAGCACCGGGAGCTTCAACAATATAAGCACCAGGTTGAGCCTGGCAATCGAAAACAAAACCAAATTCAGATTGCAGATCGGAACGTTTTATATTTTTAGCACCAAACATTCCAGCTTCTTCGCAAACACAAAAGAGAATTTCAATAGGAGCATGAAGGACAGAATTTTCTTTAATTGTCTGCAATATTTCTAAAATAACAGCAACGCCTGCACGGTCATCTCCGCCAAGAATTGTATTCCCATCGGTAGATATTATACCATTTTCAATAACATGTTTCAGTTCTTTAGTCGACTGAATAGTATCCATATGAGCGCAAAGAAAAATAGATGGCGCATCGATTGTTCCAGGAAGTTTTGCAATAATATTTCCTGCATTGCCTCCGAAAGTTTTGCCTGCATCATCCATATGTGCTTCCAACCCAATAGTATCAAGCTGGCCGAGCAGGTATTGCGCGATGTCGAATTCATTTCCATGGATTCCATCAATCAATCCTAATTGCGTGAAAGTATTAACTAAACGGTCTTTATTTATCAAATGATTTTTATTCATATAGCATTATTTGTGTAACTGTATTAATTATAATTTTAAATGAAAGCAAGTAATTATTTCATGAAAACCATTTTCTTTATTATTGAAAATAATTTCTTAGAAGAAAGGTCATATCCACTTACCTTGTAGAAATATATACCGCTGCTCAATCCATAGCGATTCATTGAAATAGTTATGTTATGATACCCTGCTGGCTGGTTACCATCAGCAATGTCCGATACTCTAGATCCAGTAATTGAATATAATTCAATTTTGACATATGAATCAGTAGGCAGATCGAATGCAACGACTGTTGATGGATTGAACGGATTTGGATAATTCTGATAAACCTGGAAATGATCAGGTAAACCTGCAGATACAGAGATTTCCTGACTATAAGTACTTTTTCCACTATTATCAATAATATGGAGACGGTACTTTAGATTACCAATTGCGTCAGCATCAATTAATTTATAGGTATGACCCGTGGAACTATTCCCGCTGCCTTTAACCTCAGCAACCACTAACCAATCTTTTGATTTATCAGTTGTTTTTTCAACAAGGAATTTATTAAAGTTCGTTTCTGTAGCCGTAGACCATGTTAAATATACTTTTCTGTCTGAAGAATTTGCAGTAAAGGATTTAAGTTCAACAGGTAAAGGACTTATATCACCACCCAATGTATATTGTGAGAAACCGGTGATTCCTGTATGAGTAATAACTCCATTTGTAATATCGCTGAAAGTTCCGGGAATAGACCAAACATCGCTGATTGTTTCTCGTTGCATAATTTGCGTATCACCTGAGGAAACTCCCGAAATGCCATTAACATCTAATGAAAGTGAATATGTTCCCCCAGGGATTGTATCTGCAGAAATAATCCAATAGCCGTCAGACCAGTAATTTGAAATACCTAATGGAAGTCCATTGGTTCCCGGATCATTGCTATTAAATGATGCCGTTAGATTTGTTGCAGTTGACGGGGCACCTGTGAAATTTACAGTTGCACCTCTATAAAAAGCAGCATTACCGATGGGGAATAAATAAGAACCTGTAGATGCAGCGAATGCTCTTTTAAAATAACCGTTGACCCATCCGTTTGTTCTTGTTACAGATCCTGTTGCATTATTACTAATTGTGAGAGTATCGGAACCTGTTGTAAGAACACCACTGGTCAATGCAACTGTTCCACCCAATGTTACATTTGATCCGAGTATTACACCTGAAGTATTATTGATAACAAAATCAATTGAAGCATTTATTCCTTTTGAAGAAAGTTGCTGTGGTGATGTACCATTGAAGGTAATTTTTGCTGCACCAGTAGTACTTGTCTTAGTAATAGAGCCTAATGTATGAATAAAATTTCCCTGAACATTTAAACTTGCAAGTCCGGGAGAAGCATTTGATGTTGAAGTTAAATTAATAACACCGGCCGAATCAGTAACGCTTACATTTCCAGTAACATTTGCTGTTGTGTTACCAGCACCGCTTGAAGCACCGAGTAATCTAAAAGAACCTCCCTGAACAGTTAAGTTTCCACCAATATTTAATGTCCTGACACCGGAACCGGTGTTTACGGCACAATAGCCTGTCCCGGAAGATAACATAGTAAGATTACCATTTATGGTTAATGTACCGTCTATATTATAGAATTTACCACCTGAAGTCTGGGACGGACAATTCCAAATGATATTATAACACGCTGTCGGAAGCCAAAGGTTGCTTGCCACAACGCCTGTAACATTAATTGTGGAGCCAGTAAGGAAATTTCCTGTCAATTGGGCTCCTCCTTCACAATCATGTTTGTAGGTTCCTCCGTTATCAACAGTCAACCCAAGTGTAGTTAGAGATGACGGATTTTGAAGAACAAAAGTTCCATTGTTTAAAACCTCTGTATACACGGAAGAATAAGAATATGAAGAAGGTATTGTAAAAACACACGCGTTAGTTCCATCGCCTACCAATACTTCGGAGGAAGTCCCTGATACAGTCCAGCTGGCACCGAGAGTCGGAGCACTATTGTTTCTAACATAAAAATACTGGCCGGGTGTAGTAAAATTGGCAGGAACAGAACCCGCACCTCCGGATGGATCGGTAGTCCATGATGACAAGGCGTCAAGAGTACCGGCAGATTTTGAATAGTAATACCCTCCACCGTTAACAACAACATCTTTTTCAGCAGCGCCGGAGCTTGTACACTGAACCGAAGCAGAATAACTACCCAATGCAGGAGGAGTAAAATTAACATCAATTTGTGTTTGGGCAATTGTGCCGCCAGTTTGTGTGAGGGTTATTGGTGTAGAAGAGAAAGAATTTGCACCAGTGCGGATCTGGAAACCAGCAAGTGGAGTAACTATAATATTCCCAGTAAGATTTGTACCTTGAACATTAAATGACTGACTAGCCGAAGAATTACCGACTGAAGTTGCAGCGAAATTAAGCGGTCCCGTTGTACTTAATACTATGGCGGGACTAGATACTGTTGAAGTTGTTCCTGATAGTACAACATTTGCAACGATATCCGCTGTGGTAGCTGCAGTACTGGAAGCATGTCTCCAAAGAACAATTCTTACTATAACCGTATCACCACTTAAGACAGTTAATGATGATGGCGTTGAATTAAAAGTCGTGAAAGAGCCGGCCGTAGCAGAAAGAGCATTTCCTGTAACGCCAGCGCTATTAAAAGTCGTAAAAGTGCCGCTATGAGTTGAATAGCCGGTAGCAAGATACATAGTTGCTGCAGTGCCAGTTTGACAGGCCTGAAGACTAATGTTGTTAATAGTTAAAGTATTGCCAATAACCGGTGTAATACTAAATTGCAGGAAACGGACTGTCCCGGTTGAAAGCCCTGTAAGATTTGCATTTGCAGTTGCAGTTGTTCCGTCAGCAGGCCAGTTAGTAGCGCCCGTAGCGCCTAACTTTAATCCAGCGGGTGCAGTATTTACAAAACTATATCCGGTAAATCCCTCTATATACGAATTTGGCTGAGTAGTCGGATCAATAGTACTTGCAGAAACATTACCAACTATTGCCGGAGTTCCATCAGTTGTTAGAGCCCATGTTGCAGATGCAGTTGATTGAGCAAAACCTGTCACATTCCAAAGGCAAAAAGCCGCAAAAGAAAAAAGTATCAACCGTCTCATTGTACACCTTAATATATTTATCGTTTAAAACTAAATTCCTCTTCGCACATTGAAATAATCAAGAGGCGTTAGCTGATAGAAGCACATATATTCCTATTTAATATTTATTGGTACTTATGTTCCTATGAAACATAAAATATATTAATTCAAATGTCAAGCACATATTTTTCTAAACAGGTGACTTGATTAATTCTTTGATATAATAGAGTTGTTTGGAATAATTCTGATTCTTTAATTGCGTAAACAGAAGATGCATTGTATTTTTACAAGTTAAGTCCCAAGGGAACTTACAAAGAATTTCACAGTAATTCACGGTATTCTAAAGGCAATATTAAGAAATGAAAAAATTCAGTTTAATTATAATATTTATTTTAATAAATACTTCAGCAGTATTAGTTTTTCCTGAAAATAATCCCACTAAATACACAGTAAGCGGTTTTGTAAAAGATTCACGTACGGGTGAAGTGATGATAGGAGCTGCAATTACTATTAAGGAACTACCTGAAACAGGAGCCATATCAAACGCATATGGATTTTACTCGCTGACAATTCCGGCTGGAAACTATACCATAACAGCACATTTTACCGGATATAATTCATCGTCATCTCTAATTTCCCTAAAGCAAAATGTTAAGCAGAATTTCAACATAGTTGAGAAGAGTTTAGAACAGAAAGAAATAGTTGTTACAGGAGAAAAAAGGAATGACAATGTAACAAACACGCAAATGGGATTTGATAAACTGGATGTAAAGGAAATTCAAAATATTCCCGTTCTATTTGGGGAGAAAGATATTATAAAAACCATGCAGCTTTTGCCGGGGATTAAATCAGCCGGTGAAGGAAATAACGGAATTTATATCAGAGGCGGAGGTGCTGATCAGAATTTAATACTTTTGGATGAAGCAACAGTTTATAGCGCATCTCACTTTTTAGGATTCTTTTCTGTTTTTAATTCTGATGCAATAAGTGATATTACTGTCTATAAAGGTACAATGCCTGCTGAATATGGAGGGCGCCTTTCTTCAGTGCTAGATATTAAAATGAAAGACGGCAATGCGAAGCAGTTTGGCGTGAATGGAGGTATTGGACTTATCGCATCACGATTGACGGTGGAAGGGCCTATTGTTGAGGATAAAGGCTCATTTTCAATATCTGGAAGAAGAACATACGCTGATTTATTTTTGAAACTATCAAAAGATACTTCAATAAATCAGTCACGATTATATTTCTATGATATTAATGCAAAAGCTAATTATCAAATTGGCGAGGATGACAGGTTGTACCTTTCGGGATATTTTGGCGGTGATGTACTTGGTCTTGGAAATATTGTAGGAATAGATTGGGGAAATGCAACCGGCACTTTTCGATGGAATCATTTATTCAATGAAAAACTGTTCTCAAACACATCCCTTATTTACAGTCTATATGACTATAATATAAATCTGAACTTTGCCGGCAATAATATTACTGTCTATTCAAGGATACAGGACTATAACCTAAAAGAAGACCTTCATTATTTTATTGACGACGCAAACGGAATTAAATTCGGGCTCAACACAGTATATCACGCGATAGTTCCCGGCACAGTTACAGCAACGAATAGTGAAAAGACAAATTCACTGCAATTAACCAATAAGTATTCTATAGAGAATTCACTTTATGTGTCTCATGAATACAAACCCTCCCCTATCATCAATATTGAATACGGAGCCCGGTTTTCTTTTTTTAGTGTTCTTGGCCCAGGCATACTTTATACTTACAATGATCTTGGAGAGACAAATGATTCCCTCTCATATTCTTCCGGCAAGATTGCAAAGACATACTTGAACATTGAGCCCAGAATCAATATAAATTATATTTTGGATGAAGATAATTCAGTAAAGTTATCATATGGAAGGAGTACTCAGAATCTTCACCTTCTATCGAATTCCACCAGTAGTAACCCAACTGATATGTGGATACCAAGCAGCAATAATGTTCAACCGGAAATAAGTGACCAGATTTCATTAGGTTATTTCCGCAATTTTGATGATAATAACTATGAATTCTCTGCCGAGACTTATTATAAAATACTTCAGCACCAAATAGACTATAAAAACGGAGCACAATTAAATTTCAATGAGAATGTTGAGTCTCAGTTATTATACGGAAGCGGCAGAGCATATGGGATCGAATTATTCTTAAAGAAAAGATTTGGGCATTTTAATGGGTGGATCGGATACACACTGTCCAGGGCCGAACTTAAATTTGATGGAATTAATAATGGGAATTATTATCCGGCAAGACAGGATATGACACATGATATTTCAATTGTAGGAATATACCAGTTATCTGAAAAATGGACTTTATCGGCAACGTGGGTATATAATACAGGTAATGCTGTTACCTTCCCAAGCGGTAAATATGAGATTGCTGGACAAGTCGTAAATTATTATACCGAACGGAACGGATATCGAATGCCCGCTTATCACAGACTTGATCTGGGTGCAACATGGCAATTTAAGAGTTCGAGTCTGGATTTTTCATTGTACAATGCGTATGGCAGAGCAAATGCATATTCTATAAGATTCCAACAGGACCCTAATGATCCGACAAAAACTCAGGCAGTGGAGACTTCACTGTTTAAGTTTGTACCTTCAGTAACTTATAATTTCAGGTTTTAACATGAAAAATATTCTTTTAGACAAAAATAAAATACTGATGATTATCATGCTGGGCCTGTTTAGTTTAACATGGTTATCATGCGAGAAGGTAGTTAGCATAGATTTGAACTCATCATCGCCACATATAGTAATAGAGGGTAATATAACTGATCAGGCAGGTCCATATTATGTAAAATTAACACAAACAGTGAATTTTGATCAGACAAATGTTTTCCCGCCGGTTATTGGCGCAAATATTATTGTAAGCGACAATATGGGGAACATTGATTCACTTATTGAAATAGTGCCCGGAACTTATAAAACTAATTTTATTGCGGGCGTTCCAGGCCGGACGTATACAATTGTAGTGAAAGCGGATGGGAAGGAATATATTGCTATTTCAACAATGCCCCCACCGGTTGCAATTGATTCCTTAAGTGTGCAAAAGGAACCTTTCGGAAGGGATCAAATGAAGTATGTTGAAGTCTACTTCAGGGACTCTGCTAATGTCAAAAATTATTACCGTTTTGTGGAAGTCCGGAATAACGTTCCACAAAAATTCACATTTCTTTTTGATGATAGATTACAGGATGGAGGACTTGTAACGAGCAGCCTCCTTGCAGATCAGGATACTCTAAATTCAGGCGATTCTGTTATCGTTTTACTGCAATGCATTGATAAAAGCGTATTTGATTATTTCAGAACGCTTAGACAGGCAAGCGGAAACGGAGGCCCCCAGTCAGCATCGCCTGCAAATCCTTTGTCAAATTTCAGCGGCGGTGCATTAGGTTATTTTGCTGCTTATCCGGTAAGGTCAAAATTAATTATTATTCCTTAACTTAATTACGATGTAATTATCAATTTTCCGGTTTATATGTAAAGCAGACTATTTAAGTTTCTTTATTATAATATATTTTGTAGAACTTTCTTCCATCTTTTTCAACGCCCTGTTTAATAAGTTCCGCATCACCGTGGATATAGATATGGAAATTCTTATCTAGTTTCAAAACGCTTTTGAATAATTTCATTCCTTCTTTAACAGCAGAGGGCGATATTTCAAAGCTGTCTTCAAAATCGATATCGTTCTCATTCCGGAATGATTCATCGAACTTCCTAAATGACTTAATCATTTTCGAATCTCTGAACACCTCTTTTTCATAATCTGATTTATCGAATGTATCATGAGTTTTGAAGTATTCTGCAGACCTGTTCAGCAAATCAATTTGATCCGTTTTGTTAATTTCAAATTCATCAGGAAGTTCTTTAGCGATGTAATACTTAGTAATGTTCATAAGGTCTTTAGTATAATGATAAACATCGCTATACGGCTTTAACTGTAAAAAACTATCTTTCCAGTATTGAGCTTCAGCACTTTTGTTAGATTTATCGATTATACAAATCTTATAACCTGATTCCTTATCAGTATTGAATATCAGGCAGCCTTTGTCGAGCTTTTCAATATTAATCCCATCTTCACATCGAATTGAATAATTCTGCTGTTCCCTGTCAAGTTTAAGGAATGACTGTTTGTTTTCAGATTTGAAAATACCAACAGCATTAGTAATCTCGTCTTCAACAACTATCTCTGAGAAATATACTATAAACAAATCTCCCGGTTTGATCTGCGGATGAATTGATATTTCATAAAGATGCTTTGCAATATCAACTGAGGTCTTCTGAAAATGTTTAACATCCTCAAATATGTTAGCAGCAAAGATATATAATGGATTTAATGCGAAATTCTCATTACTGAATGTGAATGAGTGATATTCAGGATTAGAAAAGGAAGATAGGAAAAACCGTGATAATAATTCTTTTACTTTTACGTCTGAAATATCGAGTAATGATTTAGAAAGATGGAGTTCTTCACCATTAGTTTTATTGCCAACATTATGGACAATTACTTTTTCTATTGTTGTGTTTGTATAATCAATCATATTGTTTTTAAAAATTAAAGAGGCAGCAAAGTTAAATAACAATAACCGCCTATCAAAATTCAGTTTGCAAAGTATCCATATTTTTAGTTTTAAGGATTATTTCGCTATTTTTAATTCGGATTTCATAATCCATCAATTACAGAATAAGAACCGGTATATAATGTTAAACAGGCTTTTCAGTTTTTATCTTCCTTCCGTGCCTTTAGAGCAGAACAAGGATACATCCGAAATTGATAAGATATACAGGAAACACCGCTGGTCAGTTGTATTAACATCTACTCTTGGTTACAGTATGTATTATATTTGCCGTCTCAGTTTTAATGTAATGAAAAAGCCGATCCTTGATGAGGGATTATTTACTGAAACCCAGATTGGTATTATTGGATCAGCTTTATTCTTTACATATGCTTTCGGGAAATTTCTAAACGGTTTTTTGACTGACAGAGCAAACATCCGGCGATTTATGGCAACCGGAATATTTATTTCAGCGATAATTAATCTGGTACTAGGTTTTTACCATCTTTTTTATGTATTTATTATACTTTGGGGATTAAACGGCTGGTTTCAATCAATGGGGGCCACACCATGCGCTGTTGCAATTACACGCTGGTTTAGCGATAAAGAACGAGGTACCTATTACGGATTCTGGAGCACGAGTCATAATCTTGGAGAATCGCTGACATTTATTCTAACGGCCTTAATAGTAAGTGCAGCGGGATGGCGCCTTGGATTTGAAGCAGTGGGTATTATTGGCATAATAGCCTCGATATTGATTTTACGATTCCTTTATGAGTCACCAGAAGTTGAGGGACTGCCACCCATAGGTATTTACAAAAATGATCATATTGATAATCCGAAGGAACCGAAGTCAATATCCTCACTGCAAATTGGATTATTGAAAAATCCTGTAATATGGATTCTTGCGTTATCAAGTTCGTTAGTATATATAGCCAGGTATTCAATAAACAGCTGGGGAATATTTTTTCTTCAGACGCATAAGGGGTATACTGCTGTAGAAGCAAGTACGATTATTTCAATCAGTTCCATTTCTGGGATAGTAGGCACATTTTTATCGGGATTGATATCTGATAAATTTTTTAATGGCAGAAGAAATGTTCCGGTGTTAATATTCGGAATTATTAATTCTTTATCACTTGTTATTTTTTTATTCAGTCCTGCTGACCATTTATGGATTGATATTGTGTCAATGGTTTTCTTTGGACTTTCAATCGGTGTTCAGATCTGTTTCTTAGGAGGCTTGATGGCAATTGATTTTGCTCCTAAAAAAGCTTCCGGTGCAGTTCTGGGAATTGTTGGAATTGCGAGTTATATCGGTGCAGGAATTCAGGATGTTGTCAGCGGCTATCTGATAGGAAATAATAAGATACTGGTAAACGGAACTGTCGTTTATCGGTTTTTTCCTTCAAGTGTATTTTGGATAGGTGCTTCAACACTCTCCTTTTTACTTGCTTTAACAATTTGGAATGCTAAACCTTACAAAAATTGAATTAAGGGTAATATAGTAGAATTATAATAATAGTATTTAGTAACTTTATATAATCAACATAGGAAAATAGTATGAAAAATATATTTGTTTTTATTTTTATAATTCTAATCGGCTTTAATTTCATTAGCGTTATTGATGCACAAGAATTCAAGGTTAAAAAATACAGTATAGGCGGTGAAGGCGGCACCGACTATCTAACTGCCGAACCTGGTACCGGAAGAGTATTTGTCTCACGGGGCACTCATGTTATGGTAATTGATGGAAATTCAGGTACTGTTTTAGGAGATATTCCTGATGCACCCCGAAACCATGGAATCGCTCTTGCTCCAAAATCCAATCATGGTTTTATAACAAACGGCGGCGATTCTACACTTACTATTTTTGATCTTAAAACCTTAAAGGTTATAAACAAAATTAAGATACCCTCAGGCGGATTGGATGGGATTATGTACGATGACTTCTCAGACCGTATTATCCTTACTAACCACAGTAAACCCGGCACTGCAACAGCCATCGACCCCAGTAATGGAGCAATTACCGGCGAGGCCCAATTGGAAGATAATTCTCCGGAAGGTGCGGCCAGCGACGGCAAGGGAAAACTCTTCGTTAATAATGAAAGCAAAGGTACATTACAGGTTATTGATTCAAAGACAATGAAAGTTGTTGGATCCTGGTCACTTTCACCGTGCGAAGGGCCCACAGGAATTGCTTATGATAAATCGACAAACCGTATCTTTTGCGGATGCAGTAAAACTTCAGCAGTAGTTGATGCCGAAACAGGCAAAATTGTTTCAACAATACAAAATGGTGCCGGTGTTGATGCACTGGGTTGGGATCCTTCAGAGAAGTTAATATACATTCCTGCGGGCCGTGATAGCAATGTAACAATTGTACACGAAGATTCGCCTGATAAATACAGTGTTATCGCTACAGTTGCTACTATGACGGGAGCTAAAACAATTACTGTAGACCCAATTAAACATGTGGCATATTTGTTTCAGCCGCAATATGGACCAGCGCCGGAGGGAACCCCGAATACTTCAAGCCGACGCCCTCGCGGTCCTGTAATCGGTGCATATCTAATTGTTATTAGTCATTAATCCTGGATTATATTCCCAGATTGGATTACATTAAAAAAAAAGGATTGAGAAATATTCTCAATCCGTTTTTTTATTCCCTTCAGTTCATAAAGATTACTTAAGTACCATTAATTTTTTGGTATCAGTGAAATTCCCAGATTCAATTCGGTAATAATAAATACCGCTGGCTAAATCCGCCGAGTATAAATTCAGTTCATAAATGCCTGCCTGCCGGTATTCATTCAACAATATTTTAATTTCTTCACCTAGACTATTAAATAATTTTATACTAACCTTAGCATCTACAGGAAGTTGATATTTTATTGTAGTTGAAGGATTAAATGGATTGGGATAATTTTGAAATAAACCGAAATCATTTATCATGATGTTAACTTCCTTCCGGTCATAATAAACGAACAGACCATTGGTCTCAATTTGTTTTAACCTATATGCAAATTTATTTCCGCCAGCCGGAGCTTTATCCGTGAAATTATATTTATGCGGAACGTTACTATAACCTATGCTGTTAATGAATCCTATTTTATTCCAGTTAAGATTTGAATTATTATCATCAACTACTGCTCTTTCGATATCAAATCCCAAATTGTTTTGTTCAGTGGCCGTATACCATTCCAGAAGTACATTCCCGAATTTCTGCGGTATAACATTGAAGGCTGTTAAATTAACTGGAAGAGGAGAATTAGTGTTTTCCCATATTCCCCTGCCATGTGTGGATACTCGAAGAGCACCGGTTACTGGTGAGATGCCAATATCAAATACCGCAACAACAGGCAGACCGGTATTGAATGATGTCCATGTTGACCCTGCATCAGTTGATGCAAATACCCCAATGTCTGTACCTAAATAAACTAAATTATTATTTGCTGGGTTAACAGCAAGCGCGTTAACAGGAACATCAGGAAGAGTAGACCCTACCGCATTCCATGTTGAGGATCCACCGGATAGGTTGGTTGTTTTGTAAAGATGCTTTCCGCCGGTAATGCCGAAACCACCGTAACACAGATAGGCAGTATTTGCATTAACGGGATCAATATAAACTTTTCCTACCGGGGCTGATGGAGCACCTGATGGGGTGATATTTGTTAAGGTGGATGAGCCTGAAGTTGTAGACCATACAGTGCCATTGGTTAATCCAACTATTCGTACATTATCATTTGATTTTGAAACGCCAATTGAACTAATTGCATATCCGCTTACAATAGGATCCTGACTAATTTTTGTCATCGTAGTGCCTTGATTTGAGGATCTGTACAAAACATCAGAACCAAAATAAAGAGTGTTAGGGTTTCCGCCACCAAGTGTCATGGGGGCATAAAATTCAATTGCAGAAGCAGAACATGTCATGCCGTTTGCAGTACCAGCAAATCCGCAACCAAAAAAGCTCCATGAATTATCCTTAGCATTTGCAGAATTAGTAATCCGGGCAAATCCCATTGCATTAGTAAGATTATAATAAGTATGATAAATAGTAACAGTTGAAGTATCGGTTGCATTCTGGTCTATCAATGCATAGCCTCCATCTCCCTGATCAGCTCTTGTCCAGGTGCCATTACCTCTTCTGTAGACTGTGCCGTTATCCTGTGTACCGCCAAGCATAAAATTTGCATCGGTGGGGTGAAGAGCTAGACTTTGGAACTGCGTTGCACTAAAACCAGATTTATTCAAACTTGACCAGGTGACGCCATTATCAGTAGATTTAAATATTCCGCCGTCAGTGCCACAATAAACAATATTGTGATTAGAGGGAGCTATAGCAATTGCATGGTTATCTGCATGAAGTCCGCCATCAGTTGCACTTGCCGAAGCGCCTCCATTAACAGATCTTTTATAAATAACGGTGCAGGTTCCGCCTGCTGCCCCTCCTATAAGGATATTCTGAGTATTAGTCGGATCAACTGCAATTGCAATATCATACCAGCATTGCCCGCCGCAAAATCCACCAAAGCCGGCAAGTTCAGAAGACCAGGTTGCACCACCATCTAAAGATTTACGTATGACTCCTGCAGTGCCTGAACAAATTGTACTGGTTTCACCTGTACCGAGGATAACAGTAACAGTTGAATCTATTCTTACAATGCTAAATTTGCCGACATCATATGCTAAACTACTTGCCTGGGTACGATTGAAAACCGGCGAACCAGATAAAGCATTGGTAGATCTATAAACTCCGCATGAAGCAGTTGTGCCGCTGAAGAAGCAAAGAAGATTATTAGGATTTCCAGGATCCATAGCCATATCGGTAATATCTCTATCGCCTGTTGAAGGGTTATCAGTGCTTCCCTCAGTATTTACAGTTAACTTGGTAAATGTTATATCAGCAGCTGATGCTGTAGCATTATTTGAATAAAATATTCCTCTTGGACAGACAAAAGGAGCAATGGCAAACACTTCTCCTCCTACAGCTTCAGTTGTGGAAACAAATATTTCAGAAGGTACAATTGGATTAACTACAATTTTACTTATGGATTTATGAAAAAAAGGTTGAACACTTTGTGAGACACTATTGATAGTCATAGTAATATTGGGATTTATGGGCCCTGTTAATATTGGAGAAGTATCTGCATTATCAATTCTATAAATTCCAACCCCGAAGAAACTATCGCCTGAGAAATTAGCCTCACCTGTACCAACGTATAAAATAGTTGGATCTGAAGGGGCAAGGGCAAGAGTTCCTATGGCTAGCGATAGAGCGTTATCAAATATAGCTGTCCAGTTATTCCCTCCATCAAGGGAACGGAAAACGCCTCCCTGGGCAGTTCCCACATAAACAATATTTTCATTTGAAGGATGGACAGCAATACATGTAACTCGTCCTGAAACAGCATCAGTGAAAGTGCTTGTTTGTCCATTAGGAATTGGGCTAGGTCCAAGGAAAGTCCAATTTGCACTTTGTACCAGAGAACCGGGACCCGATTTAATCAATTCTATTTTCCTCATGTCTTCAACAGCTTTAACACGCGGATCATATGATAAATTATATGGAATACCTCTTCTTTGGTTTATATAGTCTTGTCTTAATTTTAAGTAAGATTCTTTAGTGATAATATTTTTAGCAAACACCGGAATATCGGCGTCATTATCGCCGGCATATTGATCATTACCGGTTCCATTAGGATTGATTTGTCCCAATATTTGCAAGGTTGGCGAAAAAGTCATTAACATTATAAACACGATAGTAAAATATTTAACCATTGATTTCTCCTCGTTTTTTTATTTAATCAATGTTAGAAAATAACCTAACTTTGCATAATTAAACCTTGCTTTAAATACAATGAGGGGAACCGAGTACCTAATATCACAACTGAATAAATAAATGAAATTCTAAACTTAATTAATACTGGCTGGCAATTTCTGCTATAAAATAGAAGTATTGATTCCTATTCTGAAAGCGCTGCGGTCAATATGATTTAACCGCCATGCAAATTCAATGCTTGCCGGAATAGCGGAATATCCAATGCTAAAACCTGCCTCATACAAGGGGTTCCTTAATGTTGTATATGGGATGGGCATAATTGCAGCAGATTTATCGGACATATTTTTCCATGCTGCATTAAAAAATGTGGTGAGCCGGATGTTTTTAAGTAACCTGATGGGAATGATTCTGGCTGTCTCTTCCCGGAAATTATGTTCAAGGTTTAAAGTAAGTGCCTGATCGCCAAACATGTTGCTAACTCCTATAGATCTGAAAGTAAAGCTCCTTGATGTAGCACTTATGTTACCCGGCAAAGCATACTGCATCTGGAATGGCACCGGGCCTTCCGAATAGACCCCTGTAATTTTGAAGCCTAGACTGGCAGAATTAAAAGTATTTATTTCACCTAGCATATTCATATTATAACTAATAAAACCAATTGAACTCTTCAGTAGTTTAGGGTCACTTATAATTACTCCAGTACCAAATGTTACAAATGTAGTTCCATCAGAAACTTTTTTCCTTAAGTAATTTTCAGAAACGAAATCACGAAAATCGAAATTAATACCAAAACTGAGTGTATTTAATCTTGCTTCATAAATCGGCATGTTTACCGAATCAGGAAATGTAGTACTGCTTCTGTTAGTAAAATTACTTCTGCTTCCGCCTAGTAATGTAAATGTTGTATTTGTATAAGCTGTATTATCAGTATGGTTCGAGTATCCGGCGCTGATAGTTACAACAGAAGATACTTCTCCCTCTATTCCGATGTCAAATCCTTTTGTATAAAAGTAATTTCTGAAGTCATGCCTTGAAAAAAGGGATAGCACTGTAGATGTCAGTGATGTATAAGAATCTGATGAAGAAAAGAGAGTAGCTAATTTATTATAACCGTTAAATAATATCCGGTAAGATCTGTCTTCTCCGGGATAATAAATAGAAGAGAAGCTTTCCTTGAATCTTTTGTCTGAAAAACCATTAGAAAGTGTAATCCTGGCATCAAGTGATTTATCAAAAAGGTTCCTTCCTGCCCCGGTGAAAAACAAAGTATGCCCTTCCACATGATTAAATTGATAAATTCCAAATGGACCGCTAACCGAGAAATTATCATCCAGTTGATATTGAGGTGATAAGATTTTTAATGCGCTATAGATAAATCCTTTGGGAGCGCTTCTCATACTATCGATTTTTTCATAAGCCGATAGTTCCTCCAAAGTAAGCGGAACAGACTGCTGATTTCTCCAATAAGATGAATCTTGTTTTTCAGCTCCGGGCATAACGGCAAATATTGCTCCGCCTGAAACATTATCATTAATTGTGGAATTGATTTTATAATCTGACATAACCGAGCTGAAGTCATATTCTATTTTTACTACGCCAAGATAACTGGAGCTGGCCGTTAATTTGTAATCCACAGGCAAATAAATATTATTTAGATATGGTTGAAACCTCTGGTTTAGTGAAACCTTTGCAAAGGTACCGCCTGTAATCGCAGCAGCATTAAGTTCAGCTTCAATTTTTATAGGGTAGAAACCTTCCTCTGATATATAAATATACCCAAAAAGTCCAGGGTCATTCAAATCTCTGGGTTGGAAATAGATTTTAAATACCCTGCAATAATCCATTAAAAGAGTATCCTGAATAGAAAAGCTGTAGTATTTTAAAGCATCATGACCAAAAGGACCAGGGAATGGCCTGTCATAAAATCTAATTTCATCACAGTATAAATTTTGAATTCTTCTTGTTCCCATTAATGAAGCAAGAGAACCGGGGATATTGGAACGCGATTTTTGAGCCTCTATTATCTCTCTGAAGTTACATGGTTTTTCGTAAAAGCCTTTGCTTACATATTCATTAATGCCGTTTATTTTCATTTCTGTGGAGTCCCACAAATTGGATATTAGTTTGATTGATTCTTTTACTTCGTCAAAATCTATTCTGTAGTTTCCTGATCCAAGTCCGACATTATTATTTTCTTTTGTGAAACATCTGTTGAATGCATGAAATTGATAATTTATAAGGGAATTATTTATTGATTCTTTTTCTTTAATTGCTGAATTCATTATATCATCTGCAGATAGAACAGGATCTATAGGGGAATTAACAATCTTAATGCTGTTTGAATGAATTAGAAGGATTTTCAATTTAGCTGAGTATTGGGTTGAGTCTACAGCTAGTGTATCAGATTTATATCCAATATTAGAAATAATAATAATATTCTTTCCAGACAGTAGATTAATTACAAAGCTCCCTTCGGTATTTGTAGTAGTTCCCAGAGTAGAATTTTCAATCCGAATGGCGGCATTTCCGATAGGTTGTCCTGTGTTTCCATCATATACGGACCCGCGGAGATAAATATTCTGAGCATGAACTGCAGTAAATAAAAACAATACACCAATGATTATTAATTTATTTATCATTACGAACCTTATTATGTTAAGCAATCTAACAGATTAATATAAAGTCGTACAAATAATCAAAGGCACCTGTAAAGTTTTTAGTTATTAAAAGCAATATAATAATGATCAAACTAAACACAAACAAAAAGTGCAATAATTATCCCCTAAGTGATTTACAATAAAAGATTTACAGAATATATGCAATGCTTATTTGTTATTTTTGAATTTATCTATTGTTTCCTGGGCCTGTTTTCGTAATCTGCCGTTTCCACGGTCGTTATTTTTGCTATTACTGTTGAGAAGAGAAATTACTTTTTCTGCACTTGTTACAGCATTCTTATAATCTTTAGTTAATATATATCCTTCGCTTAAACCTTCAAAAGCAAAAGGAGAATCAGGATTAAATTCTGTATTAAGTTGTAAAAAAGGCAGTGCATCCAGAGGTTTTTCATCTTTTTGCAGTTTATTCCCCAGTCTAACCAGTGACTCTTCAGAAAAATTAAATGTACCTTTACCATAATAAACAGTTCTCAGATTTTTGTATTGGTTTACAGCAGATTCAGTTCCGCTGTCCTTTGCTGTAATATAAAGGAGGTCTTCAAGAAGAAACGGTTTCTGATATCCCCTATGACAAGTATAGCAATTGACATTTACAGGATTGTCTTCTTTACTCATTTTAGCAATCTCAGAGATTGTCCCATCATTTATGTTATTGACCATTTTAATCATTTGTCTTGCAATATTTTTATTAGGAACCTTATCGGAAGCAAAATCAAATGTGGAGGCATCTTTTTGATCTGCCATATAGTGGCAGTTGCTGCACTTTACTCCAAGAGCTTCAGTAAAAGAGCCCATAATAATTCTTAGTTTGTCAATTTTAGTATACTTCGGTAGCACCTGAAGGTTTTCGGGGGATTGAGGCCATTTTATTTGTGCCATGTTCTGTGTATTCACATAGCTTATCGTTATGGCAAAACAAATAATTGGAATTGTGCTTAGCTTCATTATCCGGCTCCTAATAATTAATAATGTTGAACATATTCAATATTATTTGGTTTATCTTTTAAGAGTTGTGATATGTATTCAAAACAAATCAAATTGAACGACCTATTGAAAAGCAACAGACCAGAATACCTGGAACTGTAATTTCTCAGAAATTACTCATAATGGTTTACACTTATAATTGCTTTTTCCCTGCATTATTATTAATGTTAATTCATTATTTCACCAATATTGGGAAAAATGAAAGCTCTATTTCTTGAAAACATACATTCTACTGCTGAAGAGATACTTCGAAGAAACGGAATTGATATTTCTTCTAATCCAAAAAGCTTAACTGAACCTGAACTGATTACCCGGATGAAGGGAATACAGTTTTTAGGAATTAGATCAAGGACACAAATTACATCTGGGTTATTGGATAATTCACCTGATCTACAGGTCATTGGAGCTTATTGTATCGGTACTAACCAGATAGATCTGGATGCGGCTTCATTAAAAGGTGTGGCTGTTTTTAATGCACCCTACAGTAATACGCGAAGTGTAGCAGAAGTTGTAATAGCAGAAATTATCTTTTTATTAAGAAAGCTTTATGACAAAATAACAAAAGCACATTTGGGCATATGGGACAAGTCTACAAATAACACTCATGAAGTCAGGGGAAAAGTATTGGGAATTGTCGGATATGGAAACATCGGTTCGCAGGTTTCTATGCTTGCTGAATCAATGGGAATGAAAGTATATTATTATGACATTGTTGACAAACTTACCATAGGTAATGCTGTACGTATTTCTTCGCTTGATGAATTATTGCAAATTTCAGATATAATAACTATTCATGTAGATGGAAGCGAAGTAAACAGAAATTTAATCGGCGCCAATGAATTTTCTAAAATGAAAGATGGAGTTATATTTCTTAATTTAAGCCGCGGGTTTGTAGTTGATTTGGAAGCAATGGCTGAAAATATTAAGAATGGAAAGATAGCAGGAGCTTCAGTTGATGTTTTCCCTGAAGAGCCGCAGTCACCCGAGGATAAGTTCTTCTCCCCTCTTCAAAATTTACCTAATGTTTTATTAACGCCTCATATTGGCGGAAGTACTGAGGAGGCGCAAAATAATATTGCAGAGTTTGTATCAAACAAAGTAATAGAATATTTCAAAACAGGAAGTACATTTACAAGTGTAAATTTGCCGAGAATTCAACTTCCTGCTTTATCCGGATCGCATCGTTTGCTTCATATTCATAAAAATCTGCCGGGTGTGTTATCTCAGATCAACTCAATTTTCGCTCAAAATTCAGTAAATGTGGAATCCCAATTCCTAAGGACAAATGAGAAAATCGGATACGTAGTAACTGATGTGGATAAAAAGTATAAAGATTCTCTGCTTGAGGACTTAAAAAATGTTGATCATACAATAAAAGTCAGAATATTAAACTAGGTGATCAGTTCTTTGTATTCCTTACAGGGAAACGGATAGAAAATACGGATCCAATATTTAATTGGCTTTCAACTGAAATATTCCCATTCATTTTCTCAACAAATTTCTTTGTTAGTGAAAGTCCCAGCCCTGTACCTTCAAATATTCTGCCGTATCCCTCACTCACCTGCCTGAAATCATCAAATATCATTCTCAGGTTTTCTTTTGCTATGCCGAGCCCCGTATCTTTAACATTAATTACAACCCACTCATTTAAATCAATCGATTCTTCATAAATTTCAATAAGGACTCCCCCCTTGAAAGTAAATTTAACAGCATTGTTAACCAGATTTGTCAGGATTTGACGGAACAATTTTTCATCCAAATTTATTTGAAGAGATCTAAATTTAGTATCTATATTCAGGTAGAGAGACTTTTCCCTGAGTTATCTTTCCAAAAAGTTTACAGACCTCATTAGTAATTTGGATTATATCAATTGGCATCAAACTATATTCAAGTTTGTCGGCTTCAACTCTGGAAAGCTCCAAAATAAGATTTAAAGTATCCATCAACCTTTTAGCGCTTATAAGAACTGTTTCTGCTGCATCTTTTATATTATGGTCCTGCGTTTCCTGGCTCAATATTTCAGCAAAACCGATAATACCAATCATAGGAGTCCTTAGTTCATGCCCCATGTTTGCGAGGAAACTTGATTTTAAACGGCTCATTTCTTCGGCTTTATTTTTTGCTGCAATTAATTCTTCCTGATTCTTTTTCATTTCAGTAATATCAGATGCAACACCGATAAGAGCGATCGGAACCTGATTATCATCTTTAATGACAGAAGTCGAAAGCATTATAGGGAACAATGATCCGTCTTTCTTTTTATTAATTAATTCCCCTCTCCATCCGCCATTTTTAGTTTCCTGAAGAACATCTATGCCCTGTCCGGATGCATAATCAGAAGGACGCAGCATGCTTCCATTTTTGCCGACCAATTCTTTTTCATCGTAACCATATGTCCTTATAAAAGATTCATTAACATATAATATAGTGTCATCATAGTCTGTAATAGAAACGCATTCACTTATACTTTCCAAAGAATGAGCCAAAAATTTAATTTTTTTATCTACAAGTTTCTTTTCGGTTATGTCCTGGAAAATCTCAAGTACAGCTTTTTTCCCGTCATACAGCATACCAGTATGAGTTATTTGAAAGGTGCGACCGTTTAAAACATTGTCTGTTTCAGTTGATGATGTTTCTCCGATCTCTATGTTCATTCTTAATGGGCAATCCTGACACTGGGTTTTATCGTCCCGATAAAGAGACCAGCAAGTTTTGCCAATAACATCTTCATTAAATTTCAACTGAAAGTTTTCACTCATGAATAAAATTTTACCGTTTTCATCCACTATATCCATTCCAAAAGGGATGGTTTGCAAAAGTGATTTAGTAAAATCCTGCACCTTTTTCCGTTCAGAGATATCCCTCGTAACACCCCGAACTTCAATATGACCGGTTTTTTCGTTCAGGTAAAAACTAGTTATTACTTCTGTCCAGACCGTTGATCCATTTTTACAAGGCTGCTCCATTTCATTTATGAAATATTTATCGGGTTTTAATTCGCCGGACATAAAAGCTTCGATGCCTTCCTTGATGGCTTTTTGCAGAAATTCAATTCCCTCTTTTGTTAATGCCTCATAAACAGGCTGTGCAATAACTTCTTCAGGAGTATACCCTCTTAACTTTTCCACTGACGGGCTGACATAAAGGAAATGCAGTGTTTCAGTATCCAACACCCAAACAACATCACTTATATTTTCTGTAAGTACTCTAAATTTTTCTTCGTTTTCTTTCAGAATTTTTTCAGACTTCTTCTGAAATGAAATATCATGACATGAACCCAGCAAATGTGTACAAATACCCTCATTATTAATAATCGGCGTCAGGGTTGTTTCGACTGCAATTATTTTATCATTTAATTCAGCATTTTCCTCATATGTTATAGCATGTTTTGCTTTAATTGCTTCTTCATATCGCTGCTGGGCATATTGTGCCGCATCAGGAGGTAATATTTCATCAGGACTTTTACCAATGATTTGGGAAAGTTCCAGGCCGGTACCTTTTAAATAAGTTGAATTTACTGAGATGCATTTAAATTTGCCTGATTTATCAACTTCTATTAAAAATATATAATCAGAAGTCACGTTATAAATCAGTTCAGCCCATTTTTCGGAATTCTGAAGATCCGAATATTTATCTGTAGAATTTTCATTCATTCGAAACACTAATGTATTTTATGTATGCTGCAATATGTTATGTTAAGGAATGGAAATATAGCAACAATTATTTGATTATTTCAAAGCAATTTTATTAATATGATGATTATTTCCTGTTCATCTTAATAAATTCTTCTACTTCCGGAAGTCCTCCCTGATAAATCAGATAGCCATTGCTGGGTTCCCGCTCTGTAATTTCACCGGCAATCGGAGTAAGCATAATCTCTTTTACTTTTTCTATATCCTTTGTCTGCCCCAGTGCCCAGCCGAGTTTCATATAAGCGACTTCAGGAAGCATATTTGCCGCAGGAATAACACCAAGATCCATCATTACTCTGCCGGTTTCGTAAACATACATTTGAACAAAACCCCAAAGAGTTTGAACAGTCATAAATATTGCAACCCCTGCATCTCTGGCTCTGTCAAGGGCGGGATACAAAGGTTTATTAACATGCCCTAATCCGGTTCCGGCTATTATAATTCCCTTATATCCATTCTGAACCAGAGAATCAATAATATCAGGGCTCATGTTAGGATAATAATAAACGATAGTTACTTTTTCCTCAAACACAGCATTTATAGTTACCTTATTATCTCTTCTGCGTTTGTTGTAGTCTTCGCGTAAGGGGGTTATCTTTTCCCTGCTTACAGTTGCAAGCGGTATATCACCTATAGTCCTGAAAGTTGATCTGTAACTCGAATGCATTTTCCTTACACGGGTGCCGCGATGCAGCAGTCCATAAATATCTGAAGTAGGCCCAAACATGCAAAGCATTACTTCAGCGATATCGCTTTCAGCCGCTGTCTTTACTGAATGGATTAAATTAAGTGCGGCATCTGATGACGGTCTGTCGCTTGATCTCTGGGATCCAACCATTACAATCGGCACCGGCGAATTCTGTACCATGAATGAAAGGATAGCCGCCGTATGATGCATGGTATCAGTACCATGACCGATGACGATACCCTGGACACCTTTCTCAATTTCTTTTCCGATGGCTTCTGCAAGACCAATCCAGTTTTCCGGCGCCATATTCTCACTGAATACACCGTAAAGCTTTTCTGTTTCAAGATTGCAGTAATCTGCAAGTTCAGGAACAGAACCATAAAGTTCACCCGGTGAGAATGCCGGAATTACCGCGCCAGTCCTGTAATCAAGACGGCTGGCAATAGTTCCGCCGGTACCCAATAATTTTACTCTTGGCTTTCGTGGACTGAAAGGAAATTCTTTTTCAGGTATTTTATAGTGCGCCTCTTTTCTGCCGAATATCTTTATGTCTTTTACTTTTTCTGCCGCTATTCCGATGTTATACCCTACTGGTATTTTCAGAACAATGTGGAATTCATCCGAAGTCTCTGAGCGGGGTAGAATAAGTCCTTTATATGAACCGTCGCCTGTAATAAGTTCAACATCACTCCAGATAAAAGCGTTAAACTTTTTAAGCACCTCAAGTGCTTTGCCCCGGTAACCTTTGTAGTCGCCATTATTTTCCATTTTTAACCTCCTCCTTTCTGAATCCTATCTTGTCAGCTATAAAGGTTGCATCTACTTTACCACGCAATTTTTTCATGACAAGACCCATCATGATGCGTTCTTTGTTTGAATCTCTCCTAAGAGAAATATTATCCAATACTAAATTCGAATTAATTAACTCCTGTTTCACTTCACCTTCAGATGCAGGAGCAGGAATCACTTCTTCCACAAAATAACCAAGCTCTAAAACATTAATCATTATAGATAAAACTGCATCTCTGGGAATTTTCCCTTCAGCCAGCCATTTTAGTATTTTGTAAAATACTCCTTCATTTAAGGTAGATATATCAGGGAATTTTTTCTTAAGGCGTTTAGGATATTGTATAAGGATAACAGCTGCAGACACGGGATCTGACTTCCATTCATTAACAGCTTTTTTAAATAGTTCAGCATAAACAGAAACTGAAAGATCTTTAACCGTATCTTCAGGAATGCCAAGTTTTCTATACCATTCCTGCCTAACCCAGTGCTGTTCAGGGATCCATGATTTAATTTTATCAAGCCTGCTTTGTGTAATACTCATAGGCGGAAGATCAGTATCAGGATACATTCTGTCAGCGCCGGGAAGAATTCTTTCAAAACCATTTGTTCCGTCACTTAGTGCCTGTCTTGTTTCTGAGGGAACTCCAATAGCTGCTTCTTTCGCGCGAATGATAATTTCCTTTACTGCAGTATCTGAATCATCTTCAGTCCCCCACACAATTACTACAGTATCATTTTCTCCTGCATTTGAAAATTTTCTAATTGCCGTCCATTCTGAAGAAAGGATATTATCTCCACGGCTGTCAGAATGAAGAATATTAGGAATTGTTGTAAGACATGCAATAACGCGCACCCGGTCAGATATCTCTTTTGAAAAATATGTATCTGTCTGGGTCTGCCATCTTAATAATCCAGAGAAGCCCTTCAATACAACACACTTAATCTTAAACCCTTTTTCAACCGCGCTCTTCAGAGGAGCATAATTCGGCTTTTTAAGGATCTTAGTAATATCAAATGATTCTGCTTTGAAAGTTTCTTCAGTAATACCCCTGTGATTAAGTTCTTCTTTTAATCTTAATAAACTCCACTGCCTCAAAGCTTCGTTATATGTAAGCAACGGAATCAATGAGATTTTGGAGACACCCTTGATCTCAACTCTGGTTCCGCCAGTTACACTTACATTTACATCCTCTCTTGCTGCTCCGATGCCGCGTCTTACTTTATGAGTGCTTCTTACTGTGTTTGAAAGTATCCAGGCAACATCTGCCACTTCCTGAGGTGTCTTCATTGCAGGTTCGGTAACAGTTTCAATCAGCGGCATGCCAAGGCGATCGGTTTTATAGACTCTTTCATGTCCATTGTCAGAAACTTCCCGGCAGGAATCCTCTTCTATAGACATCTGAACAATCTTAACCCTTTTATCCTTGTAAGGAACCCAGCCGTCTAAAGCGTAAATAGCTGTCCTTTGGAATCCTGTTGGGATACTCCCGTCAAGATACTGCTTCCTTGCGATATGAAGTTCATCCACTATATTACAGTTAAACAGCATTCCTATGCCGAGTGCATAATCAAGAGCTTCATCGTTCATTAAAAACGGAGGAGTGTCGTCCATTTCATAAGTGCACACCGAATGGCGGTTTATTCTGTAAACAATATCCTTTTTAGTTTTGAACTCCATCAATGCAGTTCCGTCATAAACTCCCATTTCAGAAAGTGTAGGACGCATATGTCTTAAAATCTCAGCATCAAATCCCTTGCTGTAATATCCGGCAGGACATCGGCAAAAGAGTTTTTTCTCTGTTAAAAGCTGTTGATGAATTTCGAGGCCTGATTTGAACCCAACCCTTTGATAGTCTTCCGGAGTCATCTCCTGGAAAGATTTGAAAACGAAGTCATACATAGAATAACCGTATATATTTCCAAAATTTTAGAACGAAATATATAGAGATTAAATGTAAAACTCAGAGCCAAAGGAGATTATTATCACCCATATTTCTTTTATACTTACAGAAGAAAAAACTTATTTTTCAAATACGGGTTCTTGTTTCTTCCTTTTTAATAATCTTAGTATAAATGCAATAACACTTTTCCTGCCTAGGTCATCAAGAATTGAATAAACAACAGGCACAATAAACAAAGTAAGCAATGTAGAAGTAATCAAACCTCCTATCACTGCCTGTCCCATTGGCGCTCTGAATTCTGCGCCTTCACCCAAGCCAAGAGCAACGGGAACCATACCAAATATCATAGCAAATGTAGTCATAAGAATAGGACGGAGCCTTGTAGGACCTGCTTTGGCAAGTGCATCAAATCTGGTCATTCCCCTTCCTCGAAGAACATTTGTGTAATCAACAAGAAGAATACCGTTTTTAGTTACAAGTCCCATCAGCATAATAATTCCAACAATAGATATTACAGACATTGAACTGCCGAACAATAACAAGAAAATTACTGCTCCTATAATTGACATCGGCAAAGCAAGCATAATGGAAAACGGATGAACAAAGCTATCGAACTGGGCCGCCAAAACTATATACACAAACACAATTGCCAGCAGCAGCGACAGTAACATGTTCAGGAATGATTCCGACTGCATTTGTCCCTGGCCCACAATATTTATAGAATATCCCGGATCCAGATCCAGTTTAGATGTTCTATCTGTAATTGCTTTCAATGCATTGCCCAGCATAGTACCGGACAAATTTGCCGCCACCCTAATCTCTTTCTGACGCGAATATCTTTTAATCTGCGAAGGTCCCATTCCCTGGTCAATACTTGCCACATCACTTAATGGAACCAGGAAATCCTGATTCCCTATTTTCTTTCCGCTTTTAACTGTTAGCAGATTTAAACTATTGATATTAGTGCGGTCATCTTTTTTCAACCGTACTCTGACATCAACCTGTTCATCCCCTTCCTGAAATTGTGTGGCAACATAACCATCTACCATCGCTCTTACTGCAGTTGCAAGCACTGCAGGATTAACAGCAAGATCGGATGCTTTCTCCCTGTTAATACGTATCCTTATCTCCGGTTTTGACATTTCAAGACTATTCGAAACATCAACAGTTCCTTTAGTAGATTTAACAATGTCCTCAACTTTATCGGCAAGCAAAGTAAGTTTATTAAGATCATCCCCTCGGACACTGATCGAAACCGGTTTATCATTTCCGCCTGGTCCTCCCTGGGTAAGATAACCTATTTCAGCTCCAGGAATATTTTTCAATTCACTCCTAAGCTGCTTCATTATTTCCTTATCACCAAGTTTCCTGTCTTTTTTATGAACAAGTTTAACGAGAATACTTGCTTTAGTGACTGGGTCGTTTCCGGATCCTATTGTTGTAAGAATTGTTTCAACTTCTTTCCTCTCACGCAGTTTACTCTCAATCTTCTCGCAAATATTGCTTGTTTGTTCAAGTGAACTTCCAGGTGCGGCTTCTACTGCTACTGTAAATTCATTCTGGTCAGTGTCAGGGAAAAACTGCGTCCCCAATAGTCCCATCAGGAAAAAGCTGCATACAAATATTCCAATAGAACAGAATACAACGGTCCATCTGTGCCGCAGTGACCAGGTTAAAGCTCTCCCATATTTAGCATTAAGAATTTCAAAGAAGTGATTGAAATAATAAAGTATATTCTTAAACCAGTTATTCGATTTCTTTAAACCTTCATCCTCCTTGTGCAGCCATCTTGATGACAGCATAGGCGTCAATGTAAAGGCTACAAATAACGATACTAATACAGCAGCAGAAATTGTAATTCCGAATTGATAAAAAAACCTTCCTACGATTCCCGGCATAAAGGCAACAGGGACAAACACTGCAACAATTGTAAATGTTGTTGCCATAACTGCTAATCCAATCTCATCCGAAGCTGATTTAGCAGCTTCCATCGGAGATTCCCCCTGACTCATGTGCCTGTAAATATTCTCTATAACCACTATCGCATCATCAATCAACAGACCTACCGCCAATGATAATGCCAGCAATGACATCATGTTTAAGGTGAAGTTTAATGCAAACATTATTATAAAGCTTGCAATTATAGACGACGGAAGTGCCAATGCACTTATAATAGTGGCCCTGAAGTTCGCAAGGAATAAATAAATAACAATTACAGCAAGCAGACCGCCGTATAAAATATCGAACAAAACATCATTAACTGAATCTTTTATATAAATACTGTTATCCTTGGCGATATTTATATTAATATCCGCAGGAAGTTCTTTCTTTAATAACTCAATCTGCCGATTAACATCCTTTGCCACTTTGACAGTATTACTTCCGGATTGTTTAACAATGTTAAGACCCACGGCAATCTTCCCATTTACCCTGGTTAAGCTAGTCTGTTCAATAATTCCATCAGTAACTTTGCCGATATCAGAAAGATAAATTGGCTTGCCCATAGGAGTGGCAACTATGACTTTATTAAAATCCTCGACATTTTTGTATTTACCCATTGTCCTTAACAATAACTGTCTTGGACCCTGGGTCAGGTTACCCCCGGGAATTTCAACATTCTGTGAACCTACACTATTTATTACATCCTGTATTGATAGATTATAAGCCTCCAGTCGTGAAGCATCAACTTCAATCTGAACTTCCTTTTCCGCTCCGCCAACCAAATCAACAGATCCTACTCCCGGAATGTTTTCAAGTCTTTTCTTTACGATGTCTTTTGTAAAAGTGGTTATTTCCCTGGCTGGTCTGTTTCCTGAAACTGTTATTGAAAATATTGGAAAGCTTTGCGCATCGTATCGCTGAATAACGGGATCTTTTATTTCATCAGGAAGTTTGGCTCTTATTGCTGCTATCTTTTCTCTTACATCCTGTGCCGCCGTCTTGCCATCAATTTCTAATTTGAAAGCTATCACAATAATCGACATGTTTTCCTGAGAGGTTGACTGTATGTAATCAACGCCTGCAACTGGATTAACTGCGTCTTCTATTTTCTTTGTAACATCTGTTTCTATCTGTTCGGGACCTGCCCCGGGCAGTACGGTGGTAACTATTACAAATGGAATATCAACATCCGGATACAAATCAACATTTAATTTCATGAAAGAAAACAGTCCAAGCACAATTAATGAGATTATCATCATTGAAGCAAAGACTGGTCTTCTTATTGATACATCTGCTAATTTCATTTTTCAATTTCCGTTATCATTTATAAATGTATTACCGGTTATTTGAAACATGGACTATTGTCCCTTCCTTCAACTTATTCATACCGAGAGTTACAATCTCATCGCCTTCTTTCAGCCCGGATATAACTTCAGTATTTTCTCCGTCTGATATCCCGGTTGTTATATTCCGGAATGCTGCTTTCCCATTTTCTATCACATAAACTCCTGTGGAATTATTATCCTTAATAACTGAACCAAACGGGACTGCGGTTATTCCCTGCTGGCTTTTCAATTCCACATTCACCCTGCAGAACATTCCCGGTTTGAACCATTTGTCGCCCGTGTTATTAAATTGCGCTTTGATATCAAACGTGCGTGACTGTACGCTTGCTGATTTAGATATCTGGACAATCTTGCCTTTTTTTATCATATCAGGTCTCAATTCAGAATAAACATCTGCGGGCTGACCAGTATAAATTCCGGCAACATCATTCTCCCCAACATTAAATAACGCTTTCATATTATCTGTTTTAGCTATAACAACAAGCACCATTCCGGGATTTGCAAGATCTCCCACATTTACATTTATTGCAGTAACAATCCCTGATAATGGAGCTGTTAACTCAACAGTACTTTTAGCCGCTTCAAAATTAGCTTTAACAACTTCGTACTGAGTCTGGGCGCCGTCAAGCATCTGCTGGGAAATTGCTCCCTCTTGATAAAGGGCCTTCATCCTATCCAGGTCTTTAGCTGAATT